>Ga0335070_10001067_pt1 | contig 31385 bp, 21 predicted proteins | sample Lox_Sample_13_FD_206722 | JGI IMG/M metagenome (GOLD analysis project Ga0335070, IMG submission 206722) | Soil microbial communities from Loxahatchee National Wildlife Refuge, Florida, United States - Lox_Sample_1.3 | ecosystem: Environmental > Terrestrial > Soil > Wetlands | place: USA...
CGCGGTCGTACGCCGAGAAGTGCCAGTTGAACCAGAGGAAGTGCTCGCCGGCGGCGTCGGCCTCGAGGACGGCCCGAGGGCCCATCGTGAGGCAGGCGCGGATGCGCACGCCGCGCAGCTCGCGGGCCCGCGCGGCGAGGGCGCGGTCGAAGCGGTCGGGCTGGCCCATCCCGAATCCGTAGTCGACCCACTGGCCGGACTCGACCAGGGCGGCGGCGTCCTCGGGCGTGATCGTCTTCGGCTCGCGGCGCATCCGATCCAGAACCTATCTCATCGACCCGCGGACGTGGACTCGGACCTTGCCATGTCGGGCGCCGGAGGATCCCTCCCCGCGCCCTCCTGGCGAAGAACGTTCGGCGCCGTAGGAACCTCCCTCCGCCCGACCTTGCGACTCCGGTGTCGCGGTTCTGGCAATTCGGGCGGTCAGTCGCGCGGCAGGCCGACGAGCTGTCGCGCCATCAGCACGCGCTGGATCTGACCGGTGCCTTCGACGATGTCCATCGCCTTCACGTCGCGGAACAGCTTCTCGATCAGATGATCGCCGCGGCCGCCCACCTCGCCGATCAGCTCCATGCCGAGCACGGCTGCCTCGAGGGCGGCCGCCGGAGCCGCGGCCTTCGCCATCGACGCCTCGAGCACGTTGCCGCGCCGCGCGTCGGCGAGCCAGGCGGCGCGCCAGCAGAGCAGGCGTGCCGCGCGCAGCTTGCGATGGATGCGCTCCAGCCGGTCGCGCACGCGCGGGTCGCCGAGACGGTCCTGCTCGCGCGCGAAGGCCAGCGCGGTGTCGAGCGCGGCGCGGCCGATGCCGACCGCCATCGCACCGATCATCGGCCGCGTCGCGTTGAACGACTGCATCGCACCCTTGAAGCCCGCCTGCCGGGCACCACGCCCGTCGGCCGCGGCGTAGTGCGCCTCGCCACCGAGCAGGTTGCCGTCTGGAACGCGGCAGTCGCGAAGCGTGAAGGAGGTCGACTCGTAGGCCTTGAGGCCCATCTTCTTCTCGATCTTGAAGTCTCCGAGGCCGGGTGTGCCGCGCTCGACCACGAAGGCGCGATGGCCCGCGCGTCCGAGGGTGGGATCGACGGTCGCCCACACGACGATCCAGTCCGCGCGGCTCGCGTTCGCGGCGAACGACTTGTCACCATTCAGCACCCAGCCGTTGCCGTCGCGCCGCGCGCTGGTGCGGATGCCGGCGACGTCCGAGCCGGCACCGGGCTCCGTCATTGCGAACGACGCCCAGCGCGGCCGGTTGGGCGTGCGGAACGGCGCGAGGAAGCGCTCCCTCTGCGCGGGCGTGCCCATGGCCAGGAGCGGCGGCTCGCCGAGGCCCGGGCCGGGGAACGCGACGGCGACGCCGCGGTCCCAGTACGCGAGCTCCTCGGAGATCAGCACGCCCGTGAGTGCGGGCCCCGGCTTATGATCTCGCTCGCCCCCCACCCGATGATCTCGCTCGCCGCCGGAAGCCGGCGGCTCGCCAACACGTCTTTGCGGGGGTTCTTCTTCCTGTCCCGTGTCTTCTCCGCCCAGCCAGCGAGTGCGGCCGAGGCCGAGGCGCAGCAGCTCGGCGAAGAAGGGGTGCTCCGGGGGGAGTGGGTGTCCCGCCCGGTCGGCCTCCAGGCCGACCGGGCGGATGCGCGCGCGCCCGAGCTCGCGCAGGCTGGCGAGCCGCTTCGCGAGCCCGGCATCGATCGCGAAGCTCACGGCCGCACCAGGGCGAGCGGCTCGGGCTCTCCGATGATCGCCTGGCCGGCGTCCTCGCGTGCCGCGTCGACACCGCCGAGGAGCAGGCCGAGAGCGCGCGCCTCGCGCATCCACTTCTCGACCGGGTAGTCCTGCATGAAGCCGTGTCCGCCGAGGATCTGGACCGCGTTCGGCGCGACGAACATCGCCTGCTCCGCCGCCTCGGCGAAGGCCGCGGCGCAGAGCGCATCGGCCTCCGCACCGGCATCGAGCGCGGCCGCGGCCTCGTGCACGAGGAGCCGGGCGGCGTCGACCGCGGTCGCGAGGTCGGCGATCAGGAAGGCGAGCGCCTGGTGGTGCGCGATCGGCCGTCCGAAGGCGACCCGCTGCAGGGCGTACTCGCGCGAGAACTCGGCCGACGCCCGCATCGCGCCGACCAGCAGCGACGCCACGTAATGTCGGGCACGGGCGAGCGCGCGCCGCGCGCCGCGCGGGTCCACCCACCAGCGGCGCACGGGTGCGCCGTCGAGGCGAAGCTCCGAGGCCCCGGCAGCACGAAGCCCCGCGCCGCGCAGCGGCAGGGCCTCGATCCCGTCGTCGATCACCGCGGCCGAGTCGGCGTCGAGCACGACCAGGAGATCGGGCCGGTCCGCCGGAACCCAGGGAACGACGCCGCGCGCGCGCCCGGCGCGCAGCTCGATGCGCCGCTCGCCGTTCCAGACGAGGACCGCGCGCGCGCCCGGCCGCTCGAGAAGCGGTCTCGCGATCTCGTGGAGGACGGGCTCCTCGCCGAGCTCGGCGAGCGCGTAGAAGGTGGGCCCGAGCGGGTCGAGCGCCAGCGCGGCGCCCGGATCGGCGGCGCCGAGCTCCTCGAGCACGAGCGAGCGCGCCAGCGCGCCGAGCCCCGCGCCGCCGAGCGACTCGGGCCACTCGACGGCCGCGAGCCCGATCTCGGCGAAGGCGCGCCGCGTGGTGGCATCGACGTCGCGCGCCGCCTCGAACTCGCGCTCGCGCGGTCGCAGCCGCTCCGCCCCGAACTGGCGCGCCGTCGCGCGCAGCAGCTCGAGCTCGGGGTCGAGATCGAGGTCGATCATGGCGTGCGGAGACGGTCGCGCAGGACCTGCTCGACTGCCATCGGGACGGAGCGGCTATCGCACGATCCGGTAGAGCACCGTGCCGCGCGCGCAGACGAGGCCGCCGTCGGCCGCGGCCACCTCGACGTCGCAGGAGAACGCCTCGCCGTCGGCATGGACGCAGCGGCCGTAGGCGACGAGCTCCACCGCGGGAACGGGCGCGAGGATCCGCGACTGCAGCGCCGGCGTCGATGCCTTGAAGGGGCCGGGCCCGGTGACTGCCCACGCCGCCATCGCCCCCGTCGTGTCGAGGAGCGCCAGCACGGCGCCTTCGTGCATACACTCATCCGCGGCGGCGAGGTGCGCATGCCACGGAAGGCGGATGCGCGAGCGGCCGCCGGCCATGTGCTCGATGCGCAGGCCGAGCCCCGCCATGAAGGGCGCCCTCTCGATGTGCGGGGCGAGCGGCCCCGGCTCGGCCGCGCCGTCGTCCCCCGTCGCCCGCGCCGCCTGCGCGGGCGCGGCGCCGAAGCGGCCGCGCACCACCGCGAGCCCGTGCGCGATCGGCTTCTCGTCGTCGGTCGCGACCGCCACGTCGACGAAGCAGAGCTCCTTGCCCGCGCGCAGGCGCTGCGCCCGGGCGACCACCGCCTCCTCCTTCGCAGCGGCCAGGTAGGTCATCTGGAGCGCTGCGGTGTGGAGCGGCGCCGCTTCAGGTCCCAGCGTGGCCCGCGCGACGGCGCCGGCCGCGGTCGCGACCAGTGAGGCCGCGACCCCGCCGTGCAGCACGCGACCCGGATTGGTGTTGGCGTCGCGGAACGGGAGCCGCAGGCGCGCGCAGTCCCCCGACAGCTCCTCGATCTCGACGCCGAGGCCCCGTGCGTACTCGGACTTCTCCACCCAGGCGGCCGCGTGCTCCATCGCTACCCTATCCCCGTCCCGGCAGGAGGCAGCAGTGGATCGCCTGCTCGTCCGGGAACTCACCCGCCAGCGTGCGGATGGCGCGTTCCGCGTCGCGAAGCCCGAAGCGGTGCGTCTGCATCCGCTCGAGCGGCACGCGCCGCGACTCGATCAATCGGATCGCGCGCTCGTAGGCGCCATAGGTGACCCCGATCGCGCCGCGGATCGTCACCTCCTTCAGCACCACCTTGTCCGAGACGAAGCCTTCGATCGCCTTCATGCCCTTCACGCCCGCCAGCACCACGGTGCCTCCGAGCCTCGCGCAGTCGACGGCGTCGCGCACCGGCTCCGTCGCGAACGCGGTCACCTCGATCACGACGTCGGCACCGCGCCCGCCGGTGAGCTCGCGCACGCGGGCGCGGACGTCCTCGCGGTCGGCGACCAGCGTGTGGTCGGCGCCGAGCTCTCGCGCCAGCGCGAGCTTGTGCGCGTCGCGCTCGAGCCCCGTCACCAGGATCGTGCCCGCGCCGGCCTCGCGGCAGGCGATCACCGACGCCAGGCCGCGCTGCCCCGGGCCCATCACCAGCACGGTGTCGCCCGGCTCGAGGCGCGGCATCTCGACCGCCCAGCGGAAGCCGGCGCCGAGCGGGTTGAAGAGGACCGCGAGCTCCGCCGGAAGCGACGGATCGACCTTGTGCAGGATCGCATTGGGTGGCAGGTAGAGGACCTCGGCGTAGGCACCCCACAGACCGGGCGCCTCGGAGAGCGGGATGTAGGAGTAGATGCGGCGCGCCGCGCAGAGCTGATACGAGCCGTCGTGACAGCGCGCGCAGGCTCCGCACGCGAGCAGCGTCTCGACCGCCACCCGATCCCCGACGCCGACGCCCCAGCGCTCGGCCGCGCGCTCGCCGATCGCCTCGATGCGGCCGAGCGGCTCGTGGCCGGGCACGAGCGGCAGGGGCACCTTGAGCACGCCCTCGAACGACTCCACGTCGCTCCCGCAGATACCGCACGCTTCGACGCGGAGGAGCGCGTCGTCCGCCCCGAGATCGGGGACTGCGAGCTCGCGCGGCTCGAGGCGGCGGGGCGCCGTCTGGACCATGGCGAGGGCGGTGCGGGCGCTCACCTTGCGGCTCCCCGGCTCAGCGCCACGCGAAGACCGGCTGCTCGAAGTGCGCGACGCGCGTCGCCTCGCCGCGCACCACCACCTCGCGGAGCTGGAACACGATCGCCGCGGTCGGCGCGTGGACGTGCGCGCCCGCCATCGGGATCGAGATCACGGGTCGATCGCTCTCCGGGATGCGGCGCAGGCGCGGCACGCCGGGTCGCTCGAGATCCGCGAGCGGCACGCGGTGGATCGAGGCGACCTCGCGCGGGTTCGGCACCAGCTCCGCGCCGCCGCCGCCCCAGAGCACGACCGGCGTGATCACGTACCCCGAGCGCGTCGGGTAGTCGTCGAGGAAGCCGAGCACGCTGTCCGGCGCCAGCGCGAGCGACACTTCCTCCTGTAGCTCGCGCAGCGCGGCCTGCTCCGCGCTCTCGCCCGGATCGAGGCGGCCGCCCGGCAGCGCCCATTGGCCGGCGTGACGGCGAAGCTTCGAGGCTCGGCGCGTCAGCACGAAGCACGGCCGCCCCTCCCGGTCGCCGACCAGCACCAGCGCGACGGCGGCCGCGCGGCGCTCGCCGAGGGCCTCGCCGCGCCGCTCGAAGCGGCGCAGCCGCTCCACGGCGAGATCGCGCAGCGCGTCGCCGAAGCCGCCGGCCTCGAGGTTCATGGCCGCGGAGGATACCCGCTCCGGGCGCCGATCCGGGTCGGGTATGCTCTGCGCCCCGCGCCCGACGGAGGTGGCATGGCCGGCGAGATCGAACGGAGGAGCCTCCGGCTGCCCGGCCGCGGCGTCGAGTTGGCGCTGCTCGACTGGGGCGGCGGCGGCCCGCTCGTGCTCATGCACCACGCCAACGGGTTCTGCGCCGGGACGCTCGGTCTGGTCGCGGAAGGGCTGGTGCCCGACTACCGCGTGATCGGCATCGACGCGCGCGGACACGGCGACTCCTCGAAGCCCGAAGGGCCGGAGGCCTACCGCTGGGACCGCTTCGCCGAGGACCTGGTCGCGGTGGCGGAGCTCCTCGCCTCGGAGCGGGCGGACGGGCGCGTCGGCGTCGGCCTCGGCCACTCCTTCGGCGGCACGGCGGTGCTCGGCGCCGCGGCGCGGCGACCGGCCCTCTTCGGGCGCCTCGTGCTGGTCGATCCGGTGATCCCGCCGCCGCCGGAGCTGCTGCAGGCCTTCGATCCCGACCGCTTCGAGCGCCTGCGCGGCATGGTCGACGCGGCGCGCCGACGCCGTTCGGTGTGGTCGAGCCGGGCCGAGGCGCGGACGCACTTCGCCGCGCGCAGCCTCTTCGCGGGCTGGCTGCCGCGCGCGCTCGATCTCTACGTCGAGCATGGCCTGCGCGAGCGCACCGACGGCCAGGTGGAGCTCAAGTGCCCCGGCGAGATCGAGGCGACCATCTTCTCCGAGAGCGGAGGCCTCGACGTCTCGGATCTGGCGCGGCGCGTGCGCGCCCCGTCGACCTGGCTCTGGGCCGCGCGCGGCAACTTCCCGCGCCCGCTCTACGAGCGCATCGCCAGCGAGATGGCCGATGCGCGCATCGTCGACGCCGACTGCGGGCACCTGATCCCGATGGAGCGGCCCGAGCTGGTGATCCAGGCGGTCCGCGAAGGGGAGGGCGGGGAATGGCGATCTTCGACGACGTGACGCGCGGCATGCAGGCCGCTCTCAAGGCCAAGGACGACGTGCGCCTCACGGCGCTCCGCGCGATCCGCGCCGCCTTCCTGCTCGAGATGAAGAAGGACAACGCGACGGAGCTCTCCGACGAGGTGTGCGTCGGCCTGCTGCGCCGGCTCGAGAAGCAGCGCCACGAGAGCATCGAGGCCTTCGAGGTGGCCGGCCGCGCGGAGCGCGCGGCGGCGGAGCGCGCGGAGCTGGCGGTGATCGAGTCGTTCCTGCCGAAGCTCGCCGACGAGGCGACCACCCGCGCGTGGGTGCAGGAGGCGATCGCCGCGAGCGGAGCCACCAGCGCGAAGGAGCTCGGCAAGGTGATGGGCGCTCTGATGAAGGCACACAAGGGCGACGTCGACGGGAACTTGGCGCGCCGGATCGCGGGCGAGTTCCTGGCGTGACCCGCGCGGGCACGCTCGGGGAGCTGGCTGCGGTCTTCGCGGGGGCCGAGGCGCGCGCGCTGGCGCACCGCGTCGCGCGGGGCCGCGCGCGGCCGGGCTGGTCGCTGCGCACCGAGCTCGCCGTCGCCGCGATGCGGGCGGTGCTCGAGCGCTCGAAGCAGCGCGGCATCCCGTGGCTGCGCGAGGCGCAGGGCGCGGCGCTGCCGCGCTCGCACTACCTGCGCGAGGTGCGCTTCGAGCCGGTCGACGCGGGAGGGGTCCCCTCGCGCTGGTGCGTCCCGTCGGCGGATCCTTCGACGCGACGCACGGTCGTGTACTTCCACGGCGGCGGCTACGTGATCGGGTCGGTGGACACGCACCGCGAGACGATCGCGCGTCTGGCCGTGCAGGCGCGCGCCCGCGTGCTCGGCGTCGACTACCGGCTCGCGCCCGAGCATCGCTTCCCGGCGGCGCACGACGACTGTCTGCGCGCCACGCGCTGGGCGATCGCCGCGGGCGCGGAGCCCGCGCGGCTCGCCCTGGCCGGCGACTCGGCGGGCGGCGCCCTCGCAGCGGCGACGCTCGTGGCGCTGCGCGACACCCGCGAGCCGCTCCCCGCCGCGGCCGTTCTGATCTCGCCGTGGGTCGATCCGCTGGCCTCGGGCGGATCGATCGACGCGAACGAGCCCTTCGACTTCGGAGACCGCTCGCTCCTGGTCGGCTGGATCGACGAATATCTAAGCCGCGGCGCGCCGCGCGATCCCCGGGTCTTCCTGCTCGACGCCAAGCTCGACGGCCTCCCGCCGCTGCTGATCCAGGCCGGAAGCGCGGAGATCCTGATCGACCAGGTGCGCGCCTTCGCGGAGCGCGCGCGCGCCGCCGGCGTCGACGTCCGGCTCGACGTGGCCGACGACATGTTCCACGACTTCCAGATGCAGGCCGCGCTGATCCCCGAAGGCGCCCGCGCGATGGACCGAGCGGCGCACTTCCTCGACGAGCGCCTCGCTTGAGCGCGGCGGCGATCGGCTCTAGAAGATCGCGATCGGGTTCACCGGGGAGCCGGTTCCCCCCGCCACGCGCAGCGGCGCCACGACGAACAGGAACTCGAAGCGACCGCGCGTCGCGCAGGCCTGCGAGAGGTCGGCGAGCGCGAGGTTGTCGAGCAGGTGCACGCCCATCCCGACCAGGCAGCACTGGTGCACCGGGATCGGCCAGCCCTCGATGCCGGCGCCCGGCAGCGCGTCCGACACGCCGTCGCTGCCGAGCACTGCGATGCGGCGCTCGTGGAGCCACGGGATGCAGCGCGCGTCGAGCCCTGCGAGCCCCGTGCTGGTGGGATCCCAGGGTCCCTGCACCGCGCGGCGCGCGTCGCGTCCGGTCGCCACGAGCAGCACGTCGCCGGCGCCGACCCGCACGCCCTCCGCCGCCTCGGCCTGCTCGAGCTCCTCCGGGCCGATTCGCTCGCCGGGCTCGAGCCACCGGACGCCCCGCAGGCGCGGGACGTCGAGCAGGACGCCGCGCGAGACGACGCCGTCGGCCGCCACCATGATGCTGTCGCGGCGGGCGCCGGTGCTCTTCACCTCGCTGGCCGCGAAGCCGTTGTAGATCCGGCCGCCGACCACGACGTGGCACAGCGCGTCGATGTGCGACGTCGCCATGCCGTGGAACGCGACGCCGATGAAGTCGCTGGTCGCACCGAGTCCCGGGATGCGGAGCGATCCGGAGTCGTCGCCCGCCACCAGCATGTGATGCTGCGCGGGGTGCGGATTCTCCGCGTTCGGCGCCACCGGGAGATCGCGCGCGCAGCTCACGGTGACGCCCTCGGTCGCCAACGCGGCGGCCGCGGCGCGCTTCTCGGCCGTGATGAAGTTGAGCGCGCCGCGCTCGTCCTCGGCTCCCCAGCGCCCCCAGTTGCGCGTCGCCTCGAAGGTGCGGTCCATCCACGCGCGGGTGACCGGCTCGCTCATCCGGTGCGTCCTCCTCCGGGTCCGAGGGCGGGGAGCCTATCCGATCGGTATGCTCCGGTCGCGCCCAGAGGAGACCCGCGCATGGCGACGAGCCCGATGGCTCGCGGCGACGCACCCGAAGGCGCATCCCCGCACTTCGGCTGGCACGGCATCGACATGGAGGACCCGGACGGGGGCCGCAGGGACGATCCGTTTCCGTCGCTGCACCGCCTGCGCGATGCCGCGCCCGTGAACGAGACGCCGCTCGGCCTGTGGCGCCTCTCGCGCTACGCCGACTGTGTGCGCCTGCTCCGCGAGGTGCCGTGCGGCGTGCGACACCTCGACGGGACGCTGCCGCGCGATCGAGCGGGCGCGCGTGCGGGCGAGTTCATGCTCGAGCAGGATCCGCCCGCCCACACGCGCCTTCGCAAGCTGGTGTCGAAGGCGTTCACGCCGCGCGCCGTGGAGAGCTGGCGGCCGCGCGTTCGCGCCATCGTGGCCGAGCATCTCGACCGCGCGCTCGAGTCTCCCACGATGGACGTGATCGCGGACCTGGCCCTGCCGGTGCCGTCGACCCTGATCTGCGAGCTCCTCGGGGTGCCGGTCGCGGACCGCGCGCGCTTCACGACCTGGACGGCGGATACCACCCACGCGCTCGCCGGCGACCTCGCGCCGCCCGAGCTGCGCCAGCGGGCGGGAGCCGCCGCGATGGCGCTCGGCAGCTACTTCGACGCGCTGATCGCCGAGCGCCGCAAGAGCCTCACCGACGACCTGCTCTCGGTGCTGATCCGCGCCGAGGAGGACGGCGACCGGCTCTCGCAGACGGAGCTCCTGGTGCAGTCGATCGGCCTCCTGATCGCAGGGTTCGAGACCACGATCGGGCTGATCGGCAACGGCGTTGCGAACCTGGCGCGGCACCCGCACCAGCTCGCGAAGCTGCGCCGGGACCCCGAGCTGGTGGCGAACGCCGTCGAGGAGTGCCTGCGCTACGAGGGCCCGATCGGCGCCACCATCCGCGTGCTCCACGCCGACGCCGAGTTCGGCGGCCACCGGATCCCGAAGGACACCGAGGTGTGGGCGATGCTCTGGGGCGCGAACCGCGATCCGGCGCGCTTCGCAGACCCCGACCGCTTCGACATCGAGCGCCCCGACGCGCGCGACCATCTGGCCTTCGGGGGTGGCACGCATCTGTGCCTGGGCGCGCACCTGGCGCGCATGGAGGCGCAGGAGGCGATCGGCGCGCTCGCGGCGCGAACCCGCGAGATCACGCTCGCCTGCGACCGCGTCGAGTGGGGCACCTCGCTCTTCCGCGTCCCGGCGCGGCTCCCGATCGCGGTGAGGGCGAGCTAGCGCGCTCCGCTCACGGCAGATTGCGCGGATAGCTGCGCTTGGCACGGTCGGCGTCGCCGAGGTCGACCTCGACGGTGAGGAAGGGCTCGTCAGCGGTCGTCTCGCCGAGGATCTCGCCTTCGGGCGACACCACCCAGCTTCGCCCGGCGAACGCCTCGCCGTCGCGGGAGCGGCGATTCGCCGAGGCCACGAAGCAGCCCGACAGGATCGCCGCCATGCGAGCGGCCAGCGGCCATCGAGGGTGCCCGCCGGTCGCCCGCGGCGCCGCGATGACCTGCGCGCCCGCCCGGCCGATCCGCCAGGATGCGTCGGTGAAGAGGAGCTCGGTGCAGATCTGGAAGCCGAAGGTCCACGAGCCGACCGAGAGCGGCGCGAAGCCAGGGTCGCCTCGCGCGAACCAGGTCGACTCGCGGCCGTCGGGCTCGTCGGGGAGGTAGTACTTGGAGCGCGCGCCGCGGTAGCCGCCCTCCCGCGTCCAGCCGAACGCCTGGTTCAAGCGCTTCCCATCCGACGACACCGGGCGGGACCCCAGGACGATCGCCGGCGACAGCTCGCCGAAGCGACCCGCCATGGTGTCGTGCGCGGACAGCGCCCGCTGCCACGCAGCGAGGTCCACGGTGTCCGCCGTGAACATCTGCCAGGCGCAGAAGGGCATCTCCGGGAGCACGACGACGTCCGTCCGATTCCGGTGGACGTGGCCCACCAGGTCCTTCCACGCCGTCTCCTGGTCGCTCTCCTCGTCGGGGAACTCGCAGACCGTGATCCTCATCCCGATGCGCCACCCCGGGTGGGGCCCGACTCGAACGCCGCCACGTCCTCGGGAAGGGCGACCCACGCGTGCTTGTCCTTCGTCCAGACGGACTGCTCCGGACGCGGGAAGCCGGGGTCCGCGAACGCGCCGAGCGCGACGCCGACGAGCTCCGGCATCCGCGCCGGCTCCCAGTACACGTTCGATCCGCAGCCTCCGCAGAAGTGGAACTTCACGGGGAAGCCGCTCGCGGACCCGCGCTCGAAGACGGCCGACGTCCCGCGCTCGACGTGCACGCGATTGCGCTCGTAGAAGACCGCGACGCTGAACGCGCTGCCGGTCCGGCGCTGGCATTCGAGGCAGTGACAGAGCGAGATCCGCCTCGGCTCGCCCGAGCATCGGAGCTCGAGCCGGCCGCAGTGGCAGCGAGCCGAGCGCGACGTCGCCAACGGCTTCCCTTATGCCTCCGTCGGATACCCGCGCTCGGTCCAGCCGGTCCAGCCACCGGCGAGCGAGCGCACCTCGCGGAAGCCCATGTGCTGCAGCGACTGCGCCGCGAGCGCGCTGCGGTGTCCGCCGCCGCAGTAGAGGACGAGCTTGCGCGCGCGGTCGGCGAGCCATGGGTCGCGCTTGCGGTGCTCGAGGTCCGCGCGTACCTCGAGGAAGCCGCGCGGCACGTGGCGCGCACCCGGAAGGTGGCCCTCGGCGAACTCGTCGGCCTCGCGCACGTCGACGAGGTGCCAGCCGCCGCGGTCCGGGAGCTCGAGCAGCCGCCGCACCTCCTCGGGCGAGATCTCCCGCACCTCGGCGAGCGCGTCGCGCACCAGGTCCGCCAGCGACTTCGCCATGCTGCGGCAGTATACCGGCGCGGCCCGCGGAGGTGACGAGCATGCACCATCCGCGCGCGATCCGGCCCGAGGAGCGCGCGGCGTACCGGCCTCCAGGGTCGGCTCAACCGATGCCGGCGGATTGCCGATTTCACCGCCGTGAGGTGGAGTCTCCAGCGGAGCACGGGGACGGCGCGCGCCGCGCTGCCCCTTGTGTTGCGGATCCTGGCGCTGGCCGTCGCGGCCGGTCTCGTGCCGGTTCGGGCCGGCGCGGGTCCGGTCCTCGTGCTGCCGCCGCGGGCCGAGCCGCGCCTCGAGACGCTGGCGCTCGGTGCCACCGCGTGGGTGCGCGGGCGACTCGCGGACGCGGGACTGCGCTCGGACGAGGGGACCGCGGCCCAGGACTCGATGCCGACGTCGCGCCCGGCCCTGCTCCCCGACGCCCAGGCGCTGCGCGCGCTCGGCCTCCAGGCGGGCGCGGAGCGCGCCTGGGCGGTGGAGCTCCAGGCGCAGGCGGGCCGCGGAGCCGTCCGCATCCTGCTCGTCGACCTGAAGACAGGAGCGCTCGCGGCCGGCGGCCGCGGCGACGCGCCGCTCGCGGAGCTGGGCAAGGCGGTCGCCGATGCGGCCGACGCGCTGCTCGTGCAGGCCGGGCTGCCCGGACAGACGGTCTCGGTGCCGGCGCTCGTCGACATCGAACGCTACGGCCAGGCGGAGCAGGATCTCGCGCTCGGCCATCTCGCGAGCGCCTGGGGCGCGGTGGCGAGCAAGCTCGATCCCACCTCGGCCGCGCTGCGCGAGCGGATCCAGCGCCTCGGGCAGCTCGAGCGAACGCCGCTCGGCGAGCGCGCCCGGCTCGTCGTCGCACAGGGCGAGTCCGAGCGCGCGCGCGTCTGGGTGCGCACGCAGCTCTCGACGACGCAGGATCCGGCGCTCGTGCTGGCGGCGGCTGCGGCGGCCGAGGAGCGCGGCGACTTCGCCCGCGCGCTCCCGCTCTACGAGCGCGCGCGCGACCTCGATCCCAAGCACGACGCCGACGCCGAGCTCGGCCGGGCGCGCTCGCTGGGCCAGCTCGGTCGGCTCGAGGAGGCGATCGCGCTCCTCACGGCGCCGGCCGCCGCCCAGCTCGACGCCGCCGACCTCGATGCGCTGGCGGAGCAGCCGGGGATCGCCGAGGCGGCGAGCGCGAAGATCCACGTGCGCGCGGCCGAGTCGGCCTCGGCGCGCTTCGACGCGGACCGCGCCCAGAAGAACTGGACGCGCGCGGCGCAGCTCGATCCGTCGCTCGAGCCGCGGGCGCAGCGCGAGATCGCGCTCCTGGAGGCCGACCTCGGCCAGCTCGACCAGGCGCAGCCGGCGGCCGAGCGCGCCGTCGAGCTGGGCTCGGCCGACGCACCCGTCTGGCAGCTCCTCGGCCGCGCGCGCAAGCAGGCCGGGGATGCGGCAGGCGCCAAGGTCGCCTTCGAGAAGGCGCGCGCGATGGCGCCGAGCGACGCGGGTCCGCTCGTCAGCCTCGGCCAGCTCGCGATCGACGCGGGCGACACGCAGGGCGGGTCGGACGATCTGCACCGTGCACTCGAGCTCGCCCCGGGCGAGAACACGGCGCGGATCAGCCTGGCGAAGCTGCTCGAGGCGGGCGGGAAGGTCGACGAGGCGCTGGCGCTGCTCGAGGCGGCGCCCGGAAAGGCGCCCGACGTGCTCCGCGAGGCCGCGTCGCTCCGCGTGCAGCGCGGCGACCGCGAGCAGGCCAAGCGGATGCTCGAGCAGGCGATCGAGATGCAGCCCGAGGACGGGACGCTCCAGGAGGCGCTCGCCCAGGTGCAGGAGCAGGGCGGCGACGCGGCCGGGGCGGAGGCCGCGCGCAACAATGCGCGCCGTCTCGCCGGCAACGGAGCGGGCGGCGGCGCGCGCCGGGGCGGCGCGTCCGAGGAAGGCAAGGAGGGCGGCGAGGCGCGGGCCGCGAGCGCCGAGAGCCTGGCCGATCTGGCGGCGACCTTCCCGACCGAGCTCGCCGGACGCGACGCGCCGATCCAGGTGGTCGCGCTCCTCGCGGCGAGCGCCGTCGCGCCCACGGATCCGGTCGTGCGCTGGCTGGCGCCGCAGCGCATCGACCCGGAGGGCGTGACGCAGGAGCTGCAGAAGGCGCTCGCCGCGCACTACGAGGTGGTACCGCCGATGGAGATCCCGCGCGATCTCGATCGCTCGGAGCAGACGGCGCTGCGCGGCTTCGGCGGCAGCGAGCAGACCGTGGCGCGCCTGAACGAGGCGCTCGGCACCGACGCGATCTTCGTCGCCCGCTTGAGCCTCCCGGACGGCGAGGACGCGCGCAGCAACCCGGGCGCGCTGCGGGTGGAGATGCGGATGCTGGTCGGCAACACCGACCCGAACGTCCGCCGCTTCCGCAACGAGGCGCTGCTGCCCGGCGGCCAGGGGCACTTCGTCGGCTGGAACCCGTCCGCGCTCGCGATCTACTCGCTGTTGCTGGTGCTGGGCGCGCTCCCGATCGTGCGCGGCTGGGGCCAGGTCACGGTGGGGATCCAGTACTCGACGCTCAACAAGGGCTTCTTCAGCATCAAGCTCTCGCGGCGGCCCGAGCGCGCCGGCAGCGGCAAGCAGGAAGGCCGCTCGCGCGACGGCCGCTTCCTGCGCCGCCTCAAGCTGATGAGCCGCTTCCAGCGCTCCCTGGTGGGGCGCGAGACCGTCTTCCGCTGGATTCCGGCGCGCCGCTATCACGTCGCCGTGCACGGGCTCCTGCAGGATCCCACGAGCGACGACGTGGTCGGCAACTACTTCGCCGAGGAGGCGGTCGCGGTGCGCCGCGGCCGCAACGTCCGCATCGACTTCGACTTCCGCCCCAAGGAGTGCCCGCTGGAGGTCTGCGTCTTCCAGGGCAACGAGCCCGTCCCCCAGGCGCTGGTCGCACTGCGCGGGCAGCGCGACAGCATGCGCTACGCGCGCAGCGGCCGCACGCTGTACTACCTCGGGCGCGGCCGGCACCGCGTGCTCGTCGGCGTCGATGGCCGCGTGCTCGAACGGGAGATCGAGATCGAGGGCTTCTCGCAGCGATCGCTCTCGATCGACGTGCAGGACGACGGCGCGATGCTCTTCGACGGCTGCCCGCAGGCCGTCGAGCCGTACCTGCAGGGAAGCCTCGAGCTGGCGGCGCAGGCGCTCGAGGAGGCCGGCATCGCCGTCGCCGCGGCGCGCGTGCGCGGCGAGCACTATGCGGCGCTGGGCGAGATGGAGAAGGCGGCGAGCTGCTTCCAGAAGGCCGGGCGCTTCGACGAGGCGGCCTCCCTGCTCTCCACGACCGTCGACTCCGGCAGCGCCGCCGCGCTCTTCGAGAAGGCCGGCAGCTACGAGAAGGCCGCCGCGGCCTACCGCGAGAGCGGCGACCCCGTGAAGGCGGCGACCTGCTTCGAGGCCGCCTATCAGTACGAGGACGCCGTCGAGTGCTACCGCGAGGCGGGCAACCTCGAGAAGGTCTGCGAGCTGCTCGAGAAGCTCGCCAACCCGTTCGAGGCCGCGCGCGCTGCCGTCGAGCTGGGCGACGTGGATCGCGCGATTCGCAACCTGCAGACCATCGACCTGCGCGACACCACGTATGGCGCCGCCTGCCGCATGCTCGGTGAGATCTTCGCGGAGCGCGGCGAGTTCGAGCTCGCGGTCCAGAAGTTCGACGAGGCGATCACGGTCGCCGGTGGAGACGCCGCGCCGCTCGACCTGCACGACGAGTACGCGCGCGCTCTCGAGCGGGCAGGCCGCACCGAGGAGGCGATCGCGGCCTGCGAGGCGATCCGCGCCCGCGACTTCCACTATCCCGACGTGACGGCGCGCATCGAGGCGCTGCGCCAGCGCCTCGGTGCCGCACGTACCCAGGTCGCGTCGACCCGGTCGGGCGAGGGCCGCTACGAGCTGCTGCAGGAGATCGGGCGCGGCGGCATGGGCGTCGTATTCAAGGCGCGCGACCGCAAGCTCGGTCGCATCGTGGCGCTGAAGCGCCTGCCCGAGAACCTGCGCAACCATCCGACGGCCGTGCGCCTGTTCCTGCGCGAGGCGCGCGCGGCGGCCGCGCTCAATCACCGCAACATCGTGACGGTCTACGATGCCGACCAGGAAGGCGACGCCTACTTCATCACCATGGAGTACCTGGAGGGCCTGCCGCTGCACGAGGTGCTGGCGCGGCGCGGGCGGCTCTCGGCGCGGGACGTGTCGCGCTTGGGCGTGCAGATCGCGGCCGGGCTCGAGTACGCCCACTCGCAGGGCATCGTGCACCGCGACATCAAGACGTCGAACCTCTTCTTCACCAAGGACCGCGTGCTGAAGATCATGGACTTCGGCCTCGCCAAGATGATGGAGGAGGTTCGGCGCTCGGCGACGGTGGTCGGGGGAACGCCCTACTACATGGCGCCCGAGCAGGCCGCCGGGGAGGACGTCGACCCGCGGGCCGACCTGTACGCCTTCGGCGTGACGCTCTACGAGCTGCTCGCCGGTGCCGTCCCCTTCCTCGAGGGGGACGTCACGTATCACCATCGGCACACCGCCCCGCCGGAGCTGCGCCAGAAGGCTCCGGACGTGCCGCAGGAGCTGTCCGACCTCGTGATGAAGCTCCTGGCGAAGCGCCCCGAGGAACGCTTCGCGACGGCCGCCGAGGTGGGTGCCCGCCTGCAGCAGATCGCGAAGCATCTCGCCGGCAGCGGCTGATCTTCGCGCGCATCCGCCGGCTGCGCTGAAGAGGCGCCGTCCCGGCGCGTCCAATGTCGACACCGCGTTCGCTCGGTACGCAAGTCTCGCGGTGGAAGTGCCGATGACGCTGCTGTAGGCTCTTGGTCCGCACCGCCGCGTGCGGCCCCCCAGTCCCGGTGGCCCGTGCCAGGCCGCGGCCCTGGCTCCTGAAAGCTGCTGTCGATCGGTCCCGGCGATCGGTTCCTGACTTCCGGCGATCGGTTCCTGAGGCTGGGTTAAGGAGTTGGCTCCAAGATGGGCCCCGACATGGATTCGGATCCGATGGAGCGGCCACAGGCTCGGTCGCTCCCCGCGCCGTCCGCCGACGGCGATCCGCTCGCGAGCTTCGGTGTCAACGCGGCCTTCGTCGAAGAGATCCGACAGCGATACGAGATCGATCCGACCTCGGTCGACGCCGCGTGGGCTTCGCTGTTCAGCGCGGAGCGCTCGCTCGGCGACGAGCGGCTCGACCGGCGCACCGCGGAGAAGTACGCGCGCGTCCTGCGGCTCATCCACGCCTTCCGCGCGCGCGGCCACCGCATCGCCGACATCGATCCGCTCGGCGGCCGCGCCAGCTCCTATTTCCCCGAGCTCGATCCGGCCCATTACGGGCTCGGCACCGACGATCTCGACCGTCCGTTCCTCGCCGGCGACCTGCCCGGCGGACCGGTGCAGACGCTGCGCGAGATCCTCGACCGGCTGCGCGCGACGTACTGCGGCAAGGTCGGCGTCGAGTTCACCCACATCCAGGATCCCGGCCGCAAGGCGTGGATCCAGCGGCGCCTCGAGGAGACGCGCAACCAGACCCCGCTCGAGCGCGGGGAGCGGCTGCGCGTGCTCGAGATGCTCTCGCGCGCCGAGCTCTTCGAGCGCTTCCTCCACACCAAGTTCGTCGGGCAGAAACGCTTCTCGCTCGAGGGCGCCGAGTCGCTGATCCCGCTGCTCGACACGATCGTCGAGGAGGGGCCGGCGCGCGACGTGCGCGAGTTCGTGATCGGGATGGCGCATCGCGGGCGCCTGAACGTGCTCTCGAACCTCCTCGGCAAGTCGCTCGAGACGATCTTCGGCGAGTTCGAGGACATCGAGAACGTCGAGGCCCCGTTCGGCTCGGGCGACGTCAAGTACCACAAGGGCTTCTCGAGCGACCGGCGCACGCGCTCCGGCCAGCGCGTCCACCTGTCGCTGACGGGCAATCCGTCGCATCTCGAGGCGGTGGATCCCGTCGTCGAAGGGCGCACGCGCGCCAAGCAGATGAGCGTCGGCGACGTGCGCGGGCGCAGCGTGGTGCCGCTGCTGATCCACGGCGACGCGGCCTTCGCCGGCCAGGGCATGGTCGCCGAGACGCTGAACCTGGCGCGCCTCGCCGGCTACTCGACGGGCGGCTCGATCCATGTCGTCGTCGACAACCAGATCGGCTTCACGACGACGCCCGCCGAGGCGCGCTCGACGCTCTACTGCACCGACGTCGCCAAGATGATCCAGGTGCCGATCTTCCACGTGAACGGCGATGATCCCGACGCCGTGGTGCACGTGGCCGGGCTCGCGATCGAGTACCGCCAGCGCTTCGGCGAGGACGTGGTGGTCGACCTGGTCTGCTATCGGCGCCACGGCCACAACGAGGGCGACGAGCCGAGCTTCACGCAGCCGCTTCTCTACGAGAAGATCCGCGCGCTGCCGGGCGTGCGGAAGATCTATACCGAGACGCTGGTGGCCGCCGGCGTGCTCGATCTCGCCGAGGCCGAGCGCATGGAGGCCGAGCTCGGCGAGCAGCTCCAGCACGCGCTCGCGAACGTGAAGACCAAGCCGCCCGGCCCCGACGAGCCCTACGAGCCGAGCGGGCCGTGGACCGGCTTCTCGCGCGTGGCGCTCCGGGAGCAGCCCGACACGAGCGTGGCGATCGACCGCTTGCAGCAGATCGCCGAGCGCATCGCCTCGCTGCCGCCCGGCTTCGAGGTGCACCGCAAGCTGGTGCCGTTCATGGAGCGCCGCAGCAAGGCGATCGCGGAGGGCAGCGGCATCGACTGGGCCTTCGCCGAGGCCCTGGCGTTCGGCTCGCTCCTGCTCGAGGGCTACAACGTCCGCCTCTCGGGCCAGGACACCTCGCGCGGCACCTTCAGCCAGCGCCACGCAGTGCTCGTCGACCAGCAGAGCGGCACCGAGTACGCGCCGCTCGCGCACCTGTCGAGCAACCAGGGGCGCTTCGAGGTCTACGACAGCCTGCTGTCGGAGGCCGCGGTGCTCGGCTTCGAGTACGGCTACACGCTCGCGGACCCGATGACGCTCACGCTGTGGGAGGCCCAGTTCGGCGACTTCGCGAACGGGGCGCAGGTGATCATCGACCAGTTCGTGTCGTCTGCGTCGGTGAAGTGGGGACGCCTGAGCGGGCTCGTGATGCTGCTGCCGCACGGCTACGAGGGGCAGGGCCCCGAGCACTCGAGCGCGCGGATCGAGCGCTTCCTCCAGCTCTGCGCGGAGGACAACCTGCAGATCGTGAACTGCACCACGCCGGCGCAGTACTTCCACGTGCTGCGCCGCCAGATGCGCCGGAACTTCCGCTCGCCGCTGGTCGTCTTCACGCCGAAGAGCCTGCTGCGCGCGCCGCGCGCGGCGTCGCTCCCGGCGGAGCTCACCGGCGGGCGCTTCCAGCCGCTGATCGAGGACGCGGCGGCCCTGCGCGAAGCCGATCGCGTGCGCCGCGTGCTGCTCTGCTCGGGCAAGGTCTACTACGACCTGCTCGAGGAGCGCGAGCGCCGCGCCGACACCGCGATCATCCGTCTGGAGCAGCTCTATCCCTGGGACGACGGCGCGATCGCCGCGGCGCTGGCGCGCTTCGATCGCGCCGAGCGCGTGCTCTGGGTGCAGGAGGAGCCGGCCAACATGGGTCCGTGGCTCTTCGTGCGCGACCCGCTCGAGGCGGCGCTGCGCCCCGGGCTCGTGCTCGGCTATGCGGGCCGGCCGAGCGCCGCCGCACCGGCCGGCGGCTCGCTGCGGGTGCACCGCCGCCAGCAGGCGGCGCTGGTCGCGAAGGCGTTCGCCGACTGACTTGCGGCAGAAGACCCGCGTAGGCGATGCTCCGAGCGGCGATCGGAAGGATCGCGCCGGATCCGATGTCGATCTACCAGCGCCTGTCCGCCCAGGACCGCAGCTTCCTCGACCTCGAAGGCGACGAGACGCACATGCACGTCGCCGGTGCCTTCCTGTTCGAGAAGGGCGGCCTCTCGACGCCCGCCGGCGGCGTCGACATCGACCGCATCCGCGACTACGTCGCGTCGCGCCTGCACCGCATCCCGCGCTACCGGCAGCGCGTCGCGTGGATCCCGCTCGAGAACCATCCCGTCTGGGTCGACGACGACCGCTTCAACATCCACTACCACGTGCGCCACACGGCGCTGCCCGCGCCCGGCGACGACCGCCAGCTCAAGCGCTTCTGCGGCCGCGTCCTCTCCCAGCAGCTCGACCGCGGCAAGCCGCTGTGGGAGATCTGGGTGGTCGAGGGCCTCGAGCACGACCGCTTCGCGCTGGTGACCAAGACGCATCACTGCATGGTCGACGGCCTCTCCGGGGTCGACCTGCTCGCCGTGCTGCTCTCGCCGACGCCGGAGAAGGAGTACGACCCGGCGGCCCGCTGGTACCCGAATCCGGCCCCGGGCGCGGGCGAGCTGCTGCGCGACGCGCTGCTGCGGCGCCTGGGAATGCCGCTCGCGACGGCGCGCGCGGCGCTGCACGCGCTGCGCGACCCCACCGCGGCGCTGGCGCAGGCGCGCGACCTGCTCGGCGGCCTCGGTCAGTCGATCGCGTCGGGGCTCGTCCCCGCCGCCGACACGCCGCTCAACCGGCCGATCGGTCCGCACCGCCGCTTCGACTGGGTCGCCTTCGACATCGACGAGGTGAAGCGCACCAAGCAGCGCCTCGGCGGCACGGTGAACGACGTGGTGCTGGCGACGGTGAGTGGCGCCGTGAGCCGCTTCCTCGCGCAGCGCGGCATCCCGCGCTCGCGCCAGCGCGAGCTCGACTTCCGCGCCTTCTGCCCGGTGAGCGTGCGCGCCGACCACGAGCGGGGCGCGCTCGGAAACCGCGTCTCCTCGATCATCGCGTCGCTCCCCATCGCCGAGGCCGATCCGCGCGAGCGGCTCGCCCGCGTGCGCCAGATCACGGGCGACCTGAAGCAGTCCAAGCACGCGCTCGGCGGCGAGGTGCTGAGCTCGGTCTCCGAGTGGACGGCGCCGACGCTCGCGGCCCTGGCGGCCCGCCTCGCCTTCCGCAACCGCCTCTCGAACCTGGTGGTGACCAACGTCCCGGGCCCGCAGATCCCGCTCTACCTGCTCGGCGCGCGCATGCTGGAGAGCTATCCGATGGTTCCGCTGTTCGAGCGCCAGGGCCTCGGCGTGGCGCTCTTCAGCTACGCCGGCGGTCTCTACTGGGGCTTCAACGCCGACTGGGACCAGCTCCCCGACCTCCATGACTTCGTCGTCGCCATCGACCACTCCTTCCGCGAGCTCTGCGAGGCGGCCGCCGGCGCGTGAGGTGCCGCCCCTCCGCCGGAGCGGCACCCTGGTGCGCGGCGGTCGGGCTCGCTAATCCCCCGTCGGAGGCCGTGCGTGCGCGATACCCTGGCTCTGGTGCTGGCGGGCGGAGAGGGCAGGCGCCTCTATCCGCTCACCCGCGAGCGCTCCAAGCCCGCCGTGCACTTCGGCGGGCGCTATCGACTGATCGACTTCGTGCTCTCCAATCTGGTGAACAGCGGCTTCCAGCGCATCAAGGTCCTGACCCAGTACCGCGCCACGTCGCTGCTGCGCCACCTGGCGCGCGGCTGGACGCTCGCGTCGACGATCGTCGACGAGTTCATCGAGCCGGTGCCCGCAGCGCAGAACATCGGCCCCACCTGGTTCCGCGGCACTGCCGATGCCATCTGGCAGAACCTCGATCTGCTGCGCGACGTCCGGCCCATCGACGTGCTCGTGTTCGGCTCGGACCACGTCTACAAGATGGACATCGGGCTGATGCTCGAGCAGCACCGCGCGATGGGAGCGGACATCACGGTGGCGACGCTCCCGGTGCCGCGCGGCGAGGCCCACTCGTTCGGATGCGTCGAGGTCGACGGCGCCGGCTGGGTGCGCGGCTTCGCCGAGAAGCCGAACGATCCGCCGCCGATCCCCGGCGACCCCGATCACACCCTCGTGTCGATGGGAAACTACATCTTCGGGACGAGCTCGATGCTCGCCGAGCTGCGGCGCAACGCCGAGGCGGCGGGCTCGACGCACGACTTCGGCCGCGACATCCTGACCAGCGTGCACGAGCGGCTCAAGGTCGCCGCCTACGACTTCGCCTCGCAGCTCTGCCCCGGCGAGAGCGAGCACGCGCGCGGCTACTGGCGCGACGTCGGCACGCTCGACGCGTTCTTCGAGGCCAACATGGATCTCGTCTCGGTCGAGCCGCGGCTCAACCTCTACAACGACATGTGGCCGATCCGAGGCGTGCAGAGCGGGCTCGGCCCCTGCAAGTTCGTCTTCGCGGACGAGGCGCGCAAGCGGGTGGGCAGCGCCGTCGACTCGATCGTGGGCGCGGGCTCGATCGTGTCGGGCGGCACGCTGGAGCGCACCGTCGCCTTCACCAACGTGCGCGTGAACAGCTACAGCCAGGTGTCCGAGAGCATCCTGTTCCCGCAGGTCGACGTCGGTCGCGGCGCGCGGCTGCGGCGCTGCATCGTCGACAAGGGCGTGCGCATCCCCCCCGGCGAGGAGATCGGCCTGGAGCCGGAGCGCGACCGCGAGCGCTTCACGGTCAGCGAGGGCGGCGTGGTGGTGGTGACGCGCCAGGACTTCGGTCAGCGCGACGAGTTCGACGTCGAGTGAGCGCCGCGGCGACGCGCTCGCGCCGCGGCCGGAGGCTGCGGCTCCTGTTCGCCGCGGCCGAGTACGCACCGCTGGTGCAGACGGGCGGCCTCGGCGAGGCGGTCGGCGGGCTCGCGCGCGCGCTCGCGGTGCAGGGACACCAGGTGTCCGTGGCGCTCCCGGGCTGGCGGCGGGCGCGGGAGAGCGGCGCCCTGCCGCGCCTGGTCGCGGACGGCGCCGGCTGGCTCGCGGGCGAGGCCGCCGGGGTGCGCCTGCTCCTGCTCGACGCCCCCGCGCTCTTCGACCGGCCGGCGCTGTACACGGGGGCGGCAACGCTCGACGAGGCGAGCCGCTTCATCGCCTTCGCGCGGGCGGTCGCGGCGCGCGCGGCCACCGAGCACCCCGACGTGCTGGTCGCGCACGATTGGCACGCGGCTCTCTCGGTGTGCGCGCTGCGCACGCTGTCCGACTTTGGCCCCGCGCGGGGGGTGGGCACCGTCCAGGTCGTACACAACAACATGTACCAGGGCCGATTCCCCGCCGAGGCGATGGGCGCGACCGGCCTGCCGGCGGAGCTCTTCCAGCCGGACGGCCTCGAGTTCTTCGGCGACCTGTGCCTGCTGAAGGGCGGGGTCGGCTGGGCGGACCGCATCGTCGCGGTGTCGCCGCACCACGCGGCGGAGCTGCAGACCGACGCGTTCGGCGCGGGGCTCGAGGGGCTCTACCGCTGGCGCGCGCGGCGCCTGCTCGGCATCGCCAACGGAATCGACACGGCGGCCTACGACCCGGAGACGGACGGCGCGCTCGCCGCGCGCTACTCGGCGGTCTACCCCAAGCCGAAGGCGGCGTGCCGGGCGGGGCTGCTCGCCGAGCTGGCGATGGCTTCGCCGCCGCCGGGACGCCTCCTCGCGGCGATCGGCCGGCTCTCGGAGCAGAAGGGTTGGGACGTGCTGGTCGCGGCGATCCCTGCGTTGGTCGAGCGCGGCGCCTCGCTGCTCCTGCTCGGCGACGGCGACGCCGCGATCGCGGGTCTGCTTCGCGACGCGGTGCGCCGCTACCCGGACCGCGTGCACGCCTCGATCGGATGGAACGACGCGCTCGCGCGCCGCCTCTACGCCGCCGCGGACTGCGTGCTCGTGCCCTCGCGCTACGAGCCGTGCGGCCTGGTGCAGCTCCTGGCACAGCGCTACGGCGCCGTACCGGTGGCGCACCGCGTCGGAGGGCTGGTCGACACCATCCGGGATCGCGAGACGGGCGTGCTCTTCGAGCCGCTGGACGCCGAGGCGCTGGTGAGCGCCGTCGAGCGCGCCGTGCTGATGCTGCGCGAGCAGGGGATCGACAAGGTGCAGCGCCGGCTGCTGGCGCTCGACCTGTCGTGGGGCGGCGCGGCAGCGCACTACGAGGACGTGTTCGCGGCGGTGGCCCGCGAGGCGGCGCGGCGGATCTAGCGCCCTTGCGCGTCCTTCCCGGATCCCCGTTCCCGCTCGGCGCGACACCCGACGCGCGCGGCGTGAACTTCGCGCTGTTCTCGGAGCACGCGACTCGCGTCGAGCTCTGCCTGTTCGACGCGCCGGACGCCGCGATCGCCGCGCGCTCCGTCGCCCTCGAGGCGCGCACGGGTGACGTCTGGCACGCGCACCTCGAGGGGCTGCGCGTCGGCCAGCTCTACGGCTACCGGGTGGACGGCCCGTGGACGCCGGCCGCGGGCGCGCGCTTCAACCGGGCCAAGCTCTTGGTCGATCCCTACGCGCGCGCCATCGCCGGCCCCGCTCCCTGGAACGCGGCGCTCTCGGGGATCGATCCGGCGCACCCGGAGCGGCCCGATCCGCGGGACTCGGCCGCCTTCGTGCCCAAGGCGCTGGTCGTCGATCCGACCTTCGACTGGGGAGACGATCGCCCTCCGCGCACGCCGTGGAGCCGGACCGTCCTCTACGAGTGTCACGTGAAGGGAATGACGCAGCGGCATCTCGCGGTTCCGGCGTCGCTCCGCGGCCGCTACCTCGGGCTCGCTGCGCCGCCGCTGATCGAGCACTGGCAGCGGCTCGGGGTGACCGCGATCGAGCTCCTGCCGGTACATCACCACGCCGTCGACGCACACCTCGCGTCGCTCGGCCTCCCCAACTACTGGGGCTACATGACCCTCGGCTTCTTCGCGCCCGACGCGCGCTACGCGAGCGGCTGTCTGGGCGAGCAGGTGCGCGAGTTCAAGCAGATGGTGCGCGAGCTGCATCGCGCGGGGCTCGAGGTGATCCTCGACGTCGTGTACAACCACACGCCCGAGGGCGGGGCCGACGGTGCCACGTACTCGCTGCGCGGGATCGACAACGAGGCCTACTATCGCCTGAAGCCGGAGCAGCGCGCCGAGTACTGGGACGTGACGGGCTGCGGCAACACGCTCGACACCTCGCATCCGCGCGTCCTGCAGCTCGTGCTCGACAGCCTTCGCTACTGGGTGGCCGAGATGCACGTCGACGGCTTCCGCTTCGATCTGGCGGCGGCGCTGGCGCGCGACCCGACCGAGTTCCAGTCGGTCGGGCGCTTCTTCGAGATCGTGCGGCAGGATCCCGTGCTGGCGCCGGTCAAGCTCGTCGCCGAGCCCTGGGACGTGGGGCCCGGCGGCTACCAGCTCGGCCGCTTCCCGGCTGGCTGGGCCGAGTGGAACGACCGCTTCCGCGACACCGCGCGGCGCTACTGGCGCGGCGACGACGGGCAGATCGCGCAGCTCGCCAGCCGGCTCGCGGGGTCGAGCGACGTCTTCGACGCCTCCCGGGGTCCCCTCGCGAGCATCAACTACGTGGTGTCGCACGACGGCATGACCTTGCGCGACCTCGTCTCCTACGCGAGCAAGCACAACGAGGCCAATGGCGAGGGCGGGCGCGACGGTCCCACCGACGAGAGCTGCAACTGGGGTGTCGAAGGTCCGTCGCGCGACCGGCGGGTGCGGAAGCGCCGCGAGCGCGCGCGGCGCAATCTGCTGGCGATGCTCGTGCTGTCGCAGGGCGTGCCGATGCTGGCGCACGGCGACGAGCTGGGGCGCACCCAGCGCGGCAACAACAACGCCTACTGCCACGACTCCGAGCTCACGTGGATCGACTGGAACCTCGGCGAGGAGGACCGCGACTTCCTCGAGTTCGCGCGCGCGCTGCTTGCGATCCGGCGCGAGAACGCCGTCTTCCGCCGCCGGCGCTTCTTCCGAGGCGAGGATGCGGATCCCGAGTTCGACGACGTCACCTGGCTGCGGCCCGACGGGAGCGTCACCGGCGGCGACGCTTGGCAGAATCCCGAGCGCCGCAGCCTCGGCATGCTGATCGCCGCCGCGTCGGCCGAGCCCGCCGACGAGCAAGGCCAGCCGCAGCGCTCCGAGACGGTGCTCCTGCTCCTGAACGCGCACACCGTCGCGCGCTCGTTCTCCCTGCCGCAGCCGCCGAAGCCGGGACGCTGGCAGGAGGTCCTGAACACGGCTTGCACCACGCGGCGCAGCGCGATCAGCGGTCGCATCCGGCTCGCCCCCTTCTCGCTGGTCCTGCTCGCGTGGCGGGAGGGCGGGTGAGCGAGGAGCGTCCCCGGCTCCGAGCGCTCGCCGAGCGGCTCGGCGTCGCCTCTTCGTACTGGGACCTCGGTGGGCGGGCGCGACCGACCTCGGACGCCACGCGCGAGGCGCTGGTGGCGGCGCTCGGCTTCGACGCCTCGAGCGAGGCGTCCGCCGCCGGCGCGATCGACGGGCTCGAGCGCGAGGAGGCTGTGCGCGTGGTCGAGCCGGTGGTGGTCTGGCGCGAGTACGCCGCTGCGCCGCCGGCGCTCGATCTGCAGCTCGCCGAATCGCCGCAGCCGCTCGACTACCACCTCGAGCTGTGTCTCGAGGACGGCTCGCGCCACGCGGCCGAGGGGCGCATCGAGGCGGGCGCGCCGCGCCGCACCGCGCTCGCGCTGCCGCTCGTCCCGCCGTTCGGGTACCACGAGATCCACCTCGCTCTCGACGGGCCGGGAGGCCCCCGCGAGGCGCGCCAGCGGCTGGTGATGGCGCCGCGCACGGCGCTCCCGGTCGAGGACAAGCTCGGCGCTGCGCGCGGGTTCGGCGTCTGGACCAATCTCTACACGGTGCGGAGTCGACGGAGCTGGGGCTTCGGCGACTTCGGCGATCTCGCGGCGCTGGCGCGCCTGGTGGCCGGCGCGGGCGGCGTCTTCGTCGGCGTGAATCCGCTGCACGCGGTGCCGAACCGCGGGCTTGCCTTCACGCCCTACAGCCCCTCGAGTCGGCTCTACCGGAACGCCCTCTACATCGACGTGGAGGCGGTGCCCGAGCTCGCCGACTGCGCCGCGGCGCGGGCGCGCCTCGCCGACCCGGCCTTTCGGAAGCGCCTCACCCGGCTGCGCCGGGCGGCGGCGATCGACCACGAGGCCGTCCTCGACGCCAAGCTCGAGGTGCTACGCGACCTGCATCGCGGCTTCCTGGCCGCCGGCCCGGCCGCGCCGCGCGCCGCGCGCCATGCCGACTACTGCGCGCGCGAGAGCCCCGAGCTGCTGAACTTCGCCACGTGGGAAGCCCTCGCCGACCACCTCGCTGCGGGTCCGGGGAGGGACTGGCGGCGCTGGCCGGCCGAGTACCGCAATCCCGCCTCGCCCGCCGTGGCCGCGTTCCGGGCCGCCCACGCCGAGGAGGTGGCGTTCCGCACGTGGCTGCAGTTCGAGACCGACGCCCAGCTCGAGTCCGCCGCGGCGAGGGGTCGCGAGGCGGGGCTCGCGGTCGGCGTGTACCACGACCTGGCGGTCGGTTCGGCGCCCGACTCGGCCGACACATGGATGGATCAGTCGCTGTTCGCCCGCGGCGCGACGGTGGGCGCGCCGCCCGACGACTACGCACCCGAGGGACAGGACTGGGGCTTCCCGCCGCTCGACCCGCACCGGCTGAGGGCCCAGGGCTATCGCGCCTGGTCGCGGCTCCTGCGCGCGAGCTTCGCCCACGCCGGCGCCTTGCGGGTCGACCACGCGATGGGCCTCCTGCGGCTCTTCTGGATCCCCGAAGGCCGGCCGGGCACCGAGGGCACCTACGTCTACCAGCGCGTCGACGACCTGCTCGGAGTCCTCGCCCTCGAGAGCCGACGCCACGGGGCGATCCCCGTCGCGGAGGATCTGGGGACCGTGCCACCGGGCTTCCGCGAGAGCCTCGCCGACTGGGGGATCCTGTCCTCATCGGTGCTCTACTTCGAGCGCGAGGCGGGGCGGCTGCGCGCCTCTTCGACCTGGTCGCCGCGCTCGCTGGCCACCGTCGAGACGCACGACCTGGTCCCGCTCGCGGGTCACGCCGCGGGCGTCGACCTCTCCATGCGCCGCCGCGTCGGCGCCATTCCGGACGACGAGTCGCTGGCCCGCGCGATGGCGGAGCGCGCGCTCGAGCACGCGGCAATCCTGGCGCAGCTCCGCGAGGAGGGGCTCCTGCCGGCCGGCGAGGGCGAGCCCGACGCGCCGACGCTGTGTGCCGCCGTGCACGCCTTCCTGGCCCGCACGCCGGCGCCGCTGGCGGCCGCCTCGCTCGACGACCTGGCGGGCGAGCGCGAGCCGGTGAACCTGCCGGGCGTCCCGGTCGAGCGGCATCGGAGCTGGTCGCGCCGCATGAGGGCGACGCTCGACGCGATCGCGGCCGATCCCACGGCACGGCGCGCCCTGGCCGCGCTCGGATGCGGGCGGACGCGCGGCGCGGGCTAGACTGCTCGCGCTGGAGGGTAGGGGTTCGATGGATCAGCCGGGCACGAGCCTCGCCGGGGCGGCGCGCCCGTCACCGGATGGGGACGCGTTCGCCGACGCGGTCCAGCGCCACGTGCGCTACCTGCTCGGCAAGCGCTGGCAGGACGCATCGCCGCGCGACCTGCTGGTGGCGATCGCGCTCACGTGCCGCGAGCTGATCGTCGACCGCATGTTCGAGACCGAGCGCCGCTATCGGGACGCCGACGCCAAGCGCGTCTACTACCTCTCGGTCGAGTTCCTGATCGGTCGCTCGCTCGAGAGCACGCTGCAGAACCTCGGCATCCTGGAGGCCGTCGAGCGCGCGCTCGAGGCTCGCGGCGTGGACTGGGACGCGGTCGTCGAGGCGGAGCCCGACGCCGCGCTCGGCAACGGCGGCCTCGGCCGCCTCGCCGCGTGCTACCTCGACTCGCTCGCCTCGCTCGACATGCCCGGCTTCGGCTACGGCATCAACTACGACTACGGGCTGTTCCGCCAGGCGATCGAGAACGGCCAGCAGCGCGAGTATCCGGAGGGCTGGCGCCGCCCCGGCGACGCCTGGCTGATCGAGCGCCCCGAGCGGGCCTGCTGGGTGCCGGTGTACGGCCGCGCGGGGCGCCGTCCGAAGGAGGGCGAGCCGGCGGACTGGCACGACTGGCGGGTCGTCGTCGGCGTTCCCTACGACATGCCGGTGGTTGGCTGGGGCGGGCGCTCGGTGAACCGGCTGCGGCTCTTCTCGGCGCGATCGCCCGACGAGTTCGACATCGAGATCTTCAACCGCGGCGACTACGTGCGCGCCTTCGAGCGCAAGCTGGCCAGCGAGCGCATCTCCAACGTGCTCTATCCCTCGGACTCGAGCGAGCACGGCAAGGAGCTGCGGCTGCTGCAGGAGTACTTCTTCGTCGCCTGCGCCCTGCGCGACATCCTGTTCCAGTACCTCGAGACGCGCTCGAGCTTCGACGAGCTGCCCGAGAAGGTGGCGATCCAGCTCAACGACACGCACCCGGCGCTGGCCGTCGCCGAGTGGACGCGGCTCCTGGTCGACGAGCACGGGCTCTCGCTCGACCGCGCGCTCGAGCTCGCGCGCGGCACCTTCGCCTACACCAACCACACGTTGATGCCCGAGGCGCTCGAGCGCTGGCCGCGAGCGCTCCTCGCCCGGGTCGTGCCGCGCCATCTGCAGATCATCGAGGAGATCAACGCGCGCCTCCTGGCCGAGGTGGAGACGCGCTGGCCGGGTGACGTCGACCGCCTGCGCCGCATGTCGATCATCGACGAGGACCCGCACAAGCACGTGCGCATGGCGCATCTGGCGATCGCGGGGAGCCACGCGGTGAACGGCGTCTCGAAGCTGCACTCGGAGCTGGTCAAGGCGCGGCTGGTGCCCGACTTCGCCGAGCTGTGGCCGGCCAAGTTCTGCAACGTCACCAACGGCGTCACGCCTCGGCGCTGGCTGCTCAAGGCCAACCCGAAGCTGGCCGACGCCATCGCGTCGCGCATCGGCTGGGACTTCGCGCGCGACCTCGAGGCGCTGCGCGCGCTCGAGCCGGCGGCCGACGACCCCGAGTTCCGCGCCCGCTTCCGCGACGTGAAGCGCGCCAACAAGGAGCGCCTGTCCCGCGTCGTCTCCCGCACCGCGGGCGTGCGGCTCGACCCGAACGCGCTGTTCGACGTCCAGGTGAAGCGGATCCACGAGTACAAGCGCCAGCTCCTCGCCGCGCTGCACGCGATCCACCTCTATCTCGGGATCGCGGAGGAGGGCCGCGTGCTCGAGGTGCCGCGTGCGTGTCTCTTCGCCGGCAAGGCCGCGCCCGAGTACTTCATGGCGAAGCTCATGATCCGGCTGCTCTCGAACGTCGCCGCCGTCGTGAACGCCGACCCCCGCGCGCGCGACCAGCTCCGGGTCGCCTTCATCCCCGACTACCGCGTGTCCCTGGCCGAGCGGATCATCCCGGCGGCGGACGTCTCCGAGCAGATCTCGACCGCGGGCACCGAGGCGTCCGGGACCGGCAACATGAAGCTCGCGCTCAACGGCGCGCTCACCGTCGGGACGCTCGACGGCGCGAACATCGAGATCCGCGAGGCCGTCGGGCCCGAGAACATCTACATCTTCGGGCTGCGCACCGAGGAGATCGCCGATCTGCGCGCGCGCGGCGCCTACGACCCGCGCGAGCGCTACCAGTCGAGCCCCGCGATCCGGCGCGTGCTCGACGAGCTGGGCGGCGAGCGCTTCGCGGGGGGAGAGGCCGGGGTCTTCCGCCCGATCCTCGAGAACCTGCTCGACCACGGCGACCCCTACTTCGTCCTCGCCGACTTCGAGAGCTACGCCGCCACGCAGCGCCAGGTCGAGAGCGACTACCGGTCGGCCGACGAATGGTCCCGGCGCGCGGTGCTGAACGTGGCGCGCATGGGTGCCTTCTCCTCCGACCGCGCGGTGCGCGAATACGCGGCCGGGATCTGGGGCCTCGCGCAAGTCCCTTGAGGGCCCTTCGCCTTCCGGGGGAAGACGTCTCGAGGGCGCCGCGCTCACGGGCTGGCGCGGGTGAATCGGCGGCTATAATCCCGCGTCCCTCGACCGGCCGCAGAGCGGCCGCCGCTGCGGCGCGTCGGCCGCGGCTCCCGTCGACCTCTATCCAGGAGTCATGCATGCACCGTTCGAGAAGCCTCGCGCGCTGGGCCCTCCTGCTCGGCGTTCCCGCCGCCCTCGCCTGCAAGCAGCCGTCCTCCACCTCGGGGCCGAGCGCCGCGGCGCCGGCCGTCGGCCCGGGCGCCGACGCGGTGGCCGGCAAGGTGGAGGGCAAGCCGCTGACGGTGGGCGAGCTGGACGCCTGGATCCAGGAGCAGCTCTTCAAGCAGGCCACGCGCGACCGCAATCCCACCAAGACCTACGAGCTGCGCAGCCGGGCCCTCGATCAGATGGCCGCCGAGCGCGCGCTCGACGCGGCGGCGGCGAAGGCCGGCAAGGACCGCGAGACGCTGCTCAAGGACGAGCTCGAGAAGCGCGTCGCGCTGACCGACGAGGACGTGCAGAAGTTCTACGAGGCGCACAAGGACCGGTACGGCACGCGCACGCTGGAGCAGGTGGCGGCCATGATCCGCACCCAGCTCAAGGGCCAGAAGCAGCAGCAGGCGATGCAGGAGTACATCGAGTCGCTGCGCAAGGAGAGCGGCTTCGAGAACGACCTGAAGGCGCCGCGCTACGAGGTCGCGAGCGGCGGCACCGCGACGGGACCGGCCGACGCCCCGATCACCGTCGTCGAGTTCAGCGACTTCGAGTGCCCGTTCTGCAAGCGGGCCGACCCGGTCGTGCGCCAGATGCTCGAGCGCTATCCGACCCAGGTGCGCTTCATCTACCGCGACTTCCCGCTCGACCACATCCACCAGAAGGCGCGCGGAGCGGCCGAGGCGGCGCGCTGCGCCGGCGAGC
>Ga0335070_10001068_pt1 | contig 31380 bp, 41 predicted proteins | sample Lox_Sample_13_FD_206722 | JGI IMG/M metagenome (GOLD analysis project Ga0335070, IMG submission 206722) | Soil microbial communities from Loxahatchee National Wildlife Refuge, Florida, United States - Lox_Sample_1.3 | ecosystem: Environmental > Terrestrial > Soil > Wetlands | place: USA...
CGATCCCCAATCACCCCTCTGGCCGGTATTAAGGACTTTTTTCGGGCCATCGATCCCATTTCTCCCAGAATGAGAAGGCCTTCGACGTTACCAACCCCAGCCCATGTCATCGTGCTGTCAGCAGCGTTGAAGAGCGCGAGGCTCATGACGACCCCTCGGGTTTCCTTCAGCCGTTCATGACAGCGACTGAAGATTGAAATGATCGAACCCTCGGTATATTCATGCACCGTGGCGGCGGTCAACTTCGCGGCTTGAGCCGCCTCCCTGCCGTGACCCAATCCATCCACGACGGCAAGGATCGCGCCTCCATTGAACGATTTCACGATGTAGCAATCACCCGATCCGGCCTCGGGGTCTAGCGATCGGGACGCGACGCTCCACTCGAGCAGTCGAGTCAGTTGTGTGCCCAGGCTATTCATTACGCGAGACCCACTTGATCGCGGTCACGGTCGTGCCTTTTCCGATGTCCGACACGATTTCGAATTGATCCATCAGTCGCTTGACACCTGGAAGACCCAGGCCCAATCCACCCGAGGTCGAGTAACCTGCTTGCATCGCCTGCGCAATGTTAGAGATTCCCGGCCCTTCATCCTTGGCGACGATCGCAAGGCCGCGTTTCCCATTTTGCTGAATGGTATCGAGGACAACCTCACCCTGTTTCGCATAGTGGATAATGTTCCGGGCGAGCTCGGAAATCGCGGTCGCAATGAGAGTCAAATCGGTGGGTGATGAAAATCCAACTTGGCGAGCTAGCGTTCGCCCTTGTTGCCGGGCGGCCAAGATGTCGGTGGTGTAGTTGATGGGTACTCTGATCGTCGACATCGAAGTCCTCTTGCCGCAAACGCCATTATCAATCTTCTCTGACCGGCCTCGAGGGTACGTCTTGCGGGGAGACCTATCTACCTATCGACTTGGTTGACCTGTTTAAGTAGGCCAGCCCTTCTTCTAAATCGAGCGCGGTGGCCACACCTTCCAGTTTCATGCCCAACTGCACCATTGCGAACGCCACTTCCGGTTGAAATCCAACGATCACGGTTTCAGCCCCGCGCAGCCGGATCATGTGTGCGATGTCACGCAGCGTCCGAGTGGCGAATGAATCCATCACGTCCAACACAGTCACATCGACGATGACACCTCGCGACCGATAGCGCCCGACCTGCTCCACGAGAGCATCGCGTACGCGCAATAAATCTGTGTCCGTGAGCTCGGCTTGAAAGCTGGCGATCAAGTACTCGCCTTGCCTGAGAATAGGGACTTGCATGCAACCTGTTCCTAAGCAGTCGCTGACGTCTCCTGGAGAGGAACGACTTTGTATCCGAGCAGCCGTTCAGCTTCCTCGATGCCGCCTTGCAGATCGCCGACCGTATTCATTTTGCCCAGATCCACTCCGATCGTGACGAGAGTTTGAGCGATTTCCGGAGAAAGACCGCTGACAATGACGGTGGCACCTAAGAGCCGGGAGGCCTCTACGGTTTGAACGAGGTGGTTGGCGACTGCCGAGTCCATGGCCGCGACGCCGGTGATGTCGATGACAACAACCTTGGCCCGGTTGGTCCGAATCCCACGAAGAAGTTGTTCAGTCAATTGCCGGGCTCGTTGGGGATCGATCACACCGATAATGGGGAGGATCAGCAGGCGTTCACGAACCTGCAGGACGGGCGTCGAGAGCTCCCGTATGGCTTCTTGCTGTTGCCGAATGATGCGCTCCCGCTCTTGAACGAATCCCACGGCGACGGTGTTGGCGATGCTGTTGGCGGCCGGTTCATAGGCGTCCAGGATACGATTGAGTTTTGTGAAGTCGTGTTGATACTTGGCGAACAGTGAACGAGCCAGGACATCGCGGAGGAGCAGTACGATGCCAACCACTTCATCGGTTTCGACTCCTCTCGGGATGATGCGCTCAGACAGATTGCGAGCGTAAGCCTGGAGCGCTTCGAAGGTCCCGGTTTCCAACACTTCGACGTAATTGTCGTACACGGAGGTCGCCACTGCGAAAATTTCCTCCTCCGTCATCGCGGTGAGCAGGCGCGCTTCGGTGATCCGCCTCGCCCATTCTTGGCGAAGTTGCGTCCGATGCTGGCGTAAGTGCGCCACGGGTTCGCGCAATAGTGTTTCGATCGGCTCGGGGCGTGCGACATTCAGCGGCGCTTGATTTGTGACGGTCATAGGCGGCCTCCAGGTAGGTTGACGGTGGGCAATTTCGCATGCCGATCGAATGTGTTCCTAAGCCAGACAGTTGTCTCCCCTTCAAGCGGGTACGATTTTGTCGAATCCTCTCTCGACCGTCATGCGTCCCGAGGAATAAACCAGATTAACCCCCGAATGCCTCTCAGGTAAACACCTGCTTCGATAGAGGGATCATCCCTGATGGGAGGCCGGAGCATACCGGCCCAATCCCCATCCTTCTTCCTATCGAATACGAGATCAATAAGGAAGGAGCAAGACTTGTGCCGTTCCCCGAGGTGCGGGATTGATCTATCAGGAATCGAGCAAATGGTTGATCAATGCCGCTGCCCACTTATGGAGTGAACGCAAGTGAGGTTTTGCCTGTCTCATCAAGACAAGGGGATTGAGATCTACCCGCGAGAGGTCGTTGGGACAATGGTGGGAAAGCGCCTCGATTCCACTCTGGTCCATTTCAATATGGAACAACAGGCCATAGGCCCGACTGCCGTATCGGAAGGCTTGCAGCGGTGCGATGGCTGAACCGGCCAGCGGCGCGCAATCTTTTGGGAGATCGAACACTTCGCCGTGCCATTCGAATACATCGAATAAGTCTGGCATCACGCTGAAGACCGGGTCTTGTTTGGCCTCAGCGGTGAGTCTGATCTGCGTCATCCCGATTTCCAAGTCCTTTCCCGGCCGCACGGTTGCGCCGAGCGCCTTCGCCATGAACTGGCTGCCTAGGCAGACGCCGATCACCGGCTTGCCGGCAAGAAGGGCGGATCGAATGAAAGCCGTCTCTTCAGAGATCCATGGATCGGTGTCATTCACTGACATCGGCCCGCCCATCACGATCAACAGGTCGCCGGGATCTTCGGGCAAGCCCTTCTTGGGAACCAAGTAACGCTCGAGCCTCACGCCGCGATTGGTCAGGACCGTCGCAAACGCGCCGGGGCCTTCAAAGGGAACATGTTGGAGGCACACAGCGCGCATTGACACCGTAGAAGAATGGAATTAGGCTTCCAGCGCGTTCAGAAATACCGTGAATAGGGTCGCTGCATCAAGCTGGCAGCTTGTAGGAGGAGTAAACATGAAGGTGTTTATTCTGGCCGCAGTTCTCTTGATTGCTGGTCCCTTATGGCTGTTGGCCGGAGAGCGAGGGACTCCGGCCGAGGCTAAGGCGATGCTGAAAAAGGCGGTGGCGCATTATGCCGGAGTGGGACGCAAACAGGCCTTAGCTGATTTCACGGCAGGAAAGAACCCATTCCGGGATCGCGATCTCTACGTGGTGTGCATCAGCTTCGATCATCGAGTTTCGGCGAGTGGCGGATTTCCCCAGTATGTCGGAATGACTTCGGACGTTCTGAAAGACGCGTCGACCAGGCCGCTCGGTCGGGCCATCGTCGAGTCAGTCGCCGCAAAGAAGGAAGGAACTGTGTCGTATCTGATGACCAATCCACTGACGGGCGACACTGAACCTAAGGTCTTGTTCGCGGAGAAGCTCAGTGACGATGTGTGCGGTGTTGGTGCATACAACGCGGGTTGACATGAATGATGCCTGGTTCCCTTCGCATGATCCGCGCCGACATCACCACGCTCGCGGTTGACGCCATCGTCAACGCGGCGAATGCCTCTCTGTTCCCAGGCGGTGGGGTGTGCGGGGCCATCCATCGCGCCGCCGGACCAGAGTTGGCGCAGGAGTGCCGGGTCCTGGGAGGATGCCAGACCGGCGACGCCAAGCTGACGAAAGGCTATCGCCTACCCGCTCGCTACGTTATTCACACGGTCGGACCGGTGTGGCACGGCGGTCAGCAGGGTGAAGCGGAGCTGCTGGCCTCCTGCTATCGTCGCTGTATAGAACTTGCTGCTGTGAATGGGATTGCCAGCGTGGCCTTCCCCAGTATTAGCACCGGCATCTACGGATACCCAATCGAACAGGCTGCGAAGATTGCCGTCGACACGGTCCGTCGGTCCTTGTCAGAATTCCCGGCAGTGCGCGAAGTGATCTTCTGTTGCTTCTCGACCGACGACTTGGCGATATATGAACGGCATCTGGCACAGACGATTCGTTCTTCACCTTAGGACGGAGGACCGGCTATGAGCGTGATCGCTTCTGGGCGAATTCTGATGGTGGGATCGATTGGCTTGGTCATGACTCTCTTCTCCGCTCACGCCAACGCGGCAGAAGCTAACAAGGCCTGTGGCTTGGCCACACCGGCGGAAATCGAGTCGGCTCTCGGGAGTAGCGTCGTGCTCAATCCAATGGGCGGCGGCAAGGCGGAATTCTGTACCGGACAGGCGCCGAACGCCAAAGTGGTATTGCGCCTGGCGAGTGGACTCGATCCGGGAAGAGATCGATCCGGTGCGAAAGAAAAGGCGGGGGTGGAAATGATGAAGAAGATGGGCGCGCAGGTCGAGGTGAAGAGCTTGGGACCGATTGTCTGCTCGACCGTGGTCCCGCCGGCCGGCAAAGAACAGATGGGATATAACACAACGTGCACCGTGAGTAAGGATACCGCGGTAGCCGGCATTGAAGTGACGGCGAAGAGTCAGAAAGACATGGTTCCGATCGAACGACTGCACCCGCTGGCGGAAAAGATGGCCGGGCGTTTTTAGTGGGATCAGCCCGATGACTACGACCTGCTTCTTCTGTAGGAAGCACCCTCAATTGCGCCTCCACTTTTTCGCCGATGCGAAGTGCATTGTCACGAAGCGAGAGAAGGTCGGCTTTGGATAGGGACACGCTCTCCGTTCTCTCCGGCTTTCATCTCTGGCACATGATTCTCTAGCCCTTTCGATTCCCACTGCGCTACAATTGGTTCGATGAAACATCCCATCAAGTCCAAAGAAGACCTCCGCTGGCTGATCGGCCATACGGGTGGATTCCGCGGTGGCTACGTGACCGACGTTCAGATGTCCAAGCGGCGGCTGTACGACGAGGGTTCCGGTCGCGACGTACTGACCGACACGATTGTCTCGGTCGTGATCCGCTATCGAATCCGCCAGGTGGCGCGGGTGGCCAAGCTGACGATGCAGGGGGTGACCGATTTTTCGATCTTCGAGCAGGAAGGCGCTGATTGCTCAACGCTGAGCATCATTCAAGCCGAGGCGACGGCGGGAAAATTCCGGTTCTGGTTCGATCCGCAGGGAGAACTCTACGTCGTATGCGACGAAGCTGAGCTCGAAGAAGTGGCAATGCCGTTGAGCGAAGTGTCGCAGCGCGAGTCGGTGGTGCAATGGTCGTTCCACAGCGAAGCGATTGACTGGCCCACGGCGGACTGGCTGCTTGGGGAGCTTGACCGGGCCGGCGTACCCTGCGCGTGGCGTAATACCAAACCCATCAAAGGCCGACATCCGGCGATTCAATGGGAAGGTGATGTGGTGCCGACCTCGAGCCGTGGCTCCACGAGAGCGAAGGGTATCCATGTGATGCTCTATGGTGTGCTCGACGGTCCGGGGTTTGGTCTTGTTCTCCGGGTCATCGGCAACCCGACCAAGCTGGCGTCTCGTGTCTTGTCACACGTCGCCGACGCGATCGTCCAGCGCTATGCCGGCCAATGTCTGGTGGGGAATACGATCATTCCGGGAGAGGAATGGCTGAGTTGGAAATTGCTGGAACAGCGGCGTTGGGTGGATGCGTAGGAGACCAAGAGAAATCCCGCATGGGATTCAAAAAGGACGGTGGCGTCAGTTGTCTGGTTCATCGAGGGACTGAGCGATACGAGAACGGAGGCGAGGCCTTTGTATCAACACTCTTCTATGCGGTGGCTTGCTCACTCGAAGGTTCCGCTGCGTGGTATCCGTTCAGGTGTGAATAAGTTACTGAACCGTTTCCGTTCCTGACCCCATGGACATGCTTGATTCCCGCTTCGTGCCCATTTTTCCTGTTCACACATTCGACGAGCGCCCATAGGCGGAGTGGATTCACCTTCTGTTTGCGGGCCACGTGTAGGTCGGTTCCTTCCAGCACGGTATCCAGCGACAGGTCGGTCCGCCATCCAAGGTGCTTGGTGATCGGAGAAAGCACTTTTTCCACGGCAGCGATAATCTTGTTGCCGTTGCTGAAATGGTTCAACATGATGATGCGGCCGCCTGGACGGCAGACCCGAATCATCTCATTCACGACCTTGCGATAGTCCGGCACCGCCGTGACGACATAGGCGGCGACGACGGTATCGAAGCTGTCATCCGCAAATTCCATCGCGCCCGCGTCCATCCGATGGAGCTGCACGTGGCTCATCCGGTGTTCGGCCGTACGTTGCCGCGCTTTGTCCAACATGCCTTCTGAAAAGTCGATGCCGACGATCTGGCAATGCCTGGGGTACATGGGAAGCGCCAACCCGGTGCCGATGCCCACCTCGAGGATTTTTTCGTTCGGCTGCACGTTCAGATTCCGGATCGCGGATTCGCGTCCTTCGTGGAAGACTTTACCGAAAATGTGATCGTAGACCCCGGCGTAGGATGTGTAGACGCGTTCGACTTTCTTGAGATCCATGCCACCTCCGACCCCACACCAGCAGCCACCTGCGCTCCCCGATGAGGCAGGGACGAGCCGACAGTGTAAGGCAGTGGGGGAAAAACTCTAACGGCGGAGCACCTGAATGGAGCGAGGGGACCCGCCAACTCCAAACAAACGGGCCTACTCTAGCCAACTCATGGCACTGAGTCAACAGTTTTGACAGAGTCCCCCGCTTGATTCATCGTCGGCCGCTATGGGATAGGTACGCCCATGCTGCTCGCGGGCGCTTTTGCCGGCTTCTTATTTCTTGGACTGATTGTGTGTGATTGGCTCTACTTCCTCCGTCTGACGCCGGATGCGGTGCGGTATGGCTGCACGATCGCTCGCCTGCAGGACCACCTGCCACAGCTTGAACGCTCCGCGCTCGTATACCGATTTGACGGCAACGGTGCGCTGGTCTTGCCTCATGGGATCGCACGGTTTTTCAAGGAGACGAATCTCATCGCGCTGCGTCCCCACTACCGTCTCTTTGCCATGGGGTTCCGAACGGCTTGGCCGATCAAGGGAGCAATCCATGTCACAACCGAGCCGGGACGGGTAAGCCTCCTCTGCATCAAGCGTATTCCTTGGTCCTCGGCCCTCTTGACGTTGGCGTGGTTTGTGCTCGTGACCGGCGGCACTCTCGCGTTCTTGGCGTCGTATATCGCGCAAGGCGGGTTAGCGTCTCTCAGCGGGGTGGTGATGGGGCTCGGCATTACGGCGCTGGGGTTAATGGTGATTGCCTTCGGCGTGCTCGTTGTGATCTTGGCCTATCGATTGGAGAACGGCCGTTTGACGCTGGTCTATCATGAACTCCGCCAGGCGCTCGAAACAGGATGCTAAAAAAGTCCGCCAGCATCGTTCTCGCGTCGCTCAAAGGCTCCAGGGGGACTGGCTCCGGCTTTGCTGGTGCCTGTCCCATTGTCCGACAGGGACAGTCGCCGGTGGGCATGGCGACAGTCCCTGCCGTACGGCCTTTTTGAGCATCCTTCCGGCTGTTGAGCTTTAGTCGAGTTCTACGACATGAAGAAGTTGAGAAACGCATCGTATTCCGATGGAAGATTCAGGCTCGCTCGATTGTGCGCCAGTCCGGCTATGATGCCGCGATGTTTCTTGCTGAGGCCGGACGATTCAAAGGCCTGGCGGAACTGTTCCCAGCGCAAGGAGGGATCGGCGGCAATGCGTGACTGCTCTGGTAGGGGCAGGGCACGGACCGCCGTCGTCAGGGCCCGGATCGCTTTCTCCACACTCTCATACGGGGGCGCGAGTTTCAGCCGCGCGTAGAACGTTTCGAGGTGAGTGCGGAACTCCTCGCGCAGCTCGTTGATCGGATCGGAAGGTGAGGGGGTGGCATCAGGCATCGTGATGAGACGGATGATACGGTATGATGATTCTTGGAGACAACAGAGCGATCATTTCTTTACATCTAGCACGACGAGGGAGGCTTGTATGAGAGAGGCGCAGTGGGCGGCACTTTCGCTGGCAGGTCTGTTGGTGTTCGGCGGCTGTTCTTCCTATCACCACCATGGAATGATGGAAGGCGGCAAGAGCGAGGCCTATTGGCAGAGGGGACAACAGGACATGGAGGGCTTGGTCGACCGGACCGTGAAGGATCAGGAAAAGGCGAAACAGGTCAAGACCATTGTCGGTGAGATCGTGACGGAGCTGAAAGCCGGCCGCGAACAAGAGCGCGCATATCATCGCCAGCTTTACACACTCAATGCCAGTTATACGGCTCCTCCTGAAGAATTCACCAAGATCCTCGATGACGCGAACAATCAGCGCATGCGGACGGGAACGAAAATTCTGGGTCTGCGCTTCAAGATGAAGGAGTTCATGACGGCCGACGAGTGGAAGGCCCTATCCGATCGAATGCTCGAATACAGCAGCCGCTACCAGCAGGGCGGCGCCTCGCCGAAGAGCTCTTACTAGCAGCCTGGAGATCTGTTTTTCGTAGGCTAACTCTGCGCCGGCGCGACCTTGAGGGGGAGAGACACCCAGGTGGCGCCGGCATCGGTGGAGCGGTAGAGCCCGCTTCCGTTCGTGCCGACGTACAGCATCTGAGAGTTTTCCGGGGCCATCGCCAGGGCGCGCACATTGAGCGTGGCGAGTCCCTGATTCATCTCCTGCCAAGTTTTTCCGCTATCAGAGCTCTTCCAGACTCCCCGCGGCCCTCCGACATAAATCAGTGACGGCTCGGTAGGATGGATCACGATGCTGCTGACGAAGAGATCGGGGAGGCTTTGCCCGATCCGTTCCCATTGTTCTCCCTTGTTGGCCGTGCGAAAGAGGCCTTTGGTCGTCCCGGCGTAGACAATATCTGGATTTGTCGGGTCGAGTTCGATGACGTTGACTCCCAACGCCATCGACGCCATCAGTTCCTGTTCGGGAATCAGGCCGCTGTTGATTTTCTTCCAGGACACCGCTGCGTCGTCTGAACGGTAGATTCCACCGGTCGTCCCCGCGTAGAGCACGGTCGGATCCTTGTGGTTGATCGCGATGGAGACGACGATGTGCACCTCCTTCATGCCGTTCATCCGCTCTTCCCATTCCCGACCCCCGTCTTTCGTGTAGTACGCGCCGACGGTCGTTGCTGCGTAGATCTTTTCGCTGAGCGCTGGATGGAAAACGAATTGGTTGACGAAGGAGACGTGTTCTTTCAAGCCGACATTGTGAGGCAGCCAATGTTGCCCGCCGTCCGGACTCTTGTAGACGGCATCTCCCATCGTGCCGGCATAGACGGTGGCAGGTAGTAGGGGGTCGATGGCGACGGTCGTCACCCGTCTCGCGCTGAAACTGGGAAACCGTTCCCAGGATTGCCCGCCGTCCCGCGATTTATAGACTGCGTCGTTGGTGGCAACGTACAGAATGTTGGCCTTTGTGGGATGGAGTGCGATCGAGACAATCGCCTCGCTGTCCTTCTGACAGCCGGTTGAACAGAGGCCGACCAGGACCAGGATGAGACCCAGCGACTGAAGGCGTCGATGTAGGCGCATGGTGGCGGCAGACCTAATCACAGCCATTGTATAGGAGTCAACACGGAGAAGTGATGAGCGCCTCGTCTATGCGGGCCCTATCGCGGCCAACAGCCCCATCGTGCTCGCACCCCTGCCTGATGTGGAGTCCCCCGTTTCGCGCGCTTGGAGAAAAGCCGCGTCTCGGCGCGGTTGGGTTGGGTGGGTGAGAACTTCGCCCGTTCGCCACGCCACCCGCTCTCGCTCCTCGCGGTCATGCCCGCTTCTCCGAGGGCATCCTGGCTCTCGCATCTCCGGTAGGGCTTTATGCAAAAAAATGGAAGTATTCGCGATGAGGACCATCGAGATTGGACTTGACGGAGTCAGTGAATCGGCTAAGAATGTGCCGCGATTGTTTGTGTTTCTCGCTTCTCCCAGGTGATGGAACGCGATCCGCATAAGACGGCAAGCCTAAACCCAGGCCCGAGGCAAGTGTTTGAACTTTCAGGAGTTAAGCACAGTTCGCCCCCGCCTCGCGGGCGCTTTATACGGACACTCCATCCCATTCGGGATGTTAGGCGGATCGGCCTAAGCATTGTTAGGCCGCGCAGCGGAGATCTGTCTCAGTGCCCTATCGTTCCCACCTATTCGGCCTGATCAAGCGAGTCGAATGCGACCGTTGTGGCCAATCCGACACCCCTAACTACCTCTGGGCCGCGCTCTGCAACGAGTGCTTCGGTCGCGATCCTGCCACGCTCCGTGAGGAGTGCTTCCATGACTCGTGGGAGGGCGTACGCCGAGGCGCCTGCACCGTCACATGCGCAGTCTGCGGATCCGAGGCGCTCCCGCGCTCCTTCCGCTACTCATGCATCAACTGCCGGAGCAAGCATCCGGATGGAACCCACGGTGGTAGCAGGGGGTACGCGCCTCATCGAGACGGCGACGTTGATGTCGACCATTGCTGGTGGTGCTCCGGCGTAGTGGTTAGAACTCGCGAGGCTGGCTCTACTGAGCGAGTCTACTTTCGCGTGGGCTCTCGTATGCCTGTCGGCGACCCCTTCGAATGTCCCCGGAACGACGAGGCTCTCAAGCCCATCCCGAACTCGTGCGAGCATCAGTACATCGAGCTCTACTCAAGCGCTAGGAGTCCTGCCGAGGCCGCTGAGATCCGCAGCGACCTTGCGCCAACCCCCTGATCGTTGAAATGATGTCCCGTGACATGGCGGGGCTCTCTCACAATCTTGCGTACGCGAGTGAAGGGTCCACGCACTTTTGGTGCTGGCGCTGTGGCTACTATCTCAACCTCAATCCGAGTCGATATTCTCTCCTGCCCAAGGTCGGTACGCGTGGCTAGGGTTGCGCGCGGCCTAACAAGGCGCTGCAGCTGCCGGCCAACAGCGCGTTCCAATTCAGGTTTGGTAGCCTCCTGGCATCAACCTTGGGTGCCTCAGCGACCTTCGGCGGCGCTGTTGGCCGCAGCTGAGCGCCGGTCCGTTAGACTGCACTTGGGACACACGACAGATGCTTGCATGGCCACATCAAATGTGTTACATCGTAGCACATGAAGACATCTACCGTAACAATCCGCCTCGACGCCAAGATTCAGCGTGAACTGGATCGCCTGAGCCGCCGGTTAGGACGCAGCCGCAGCGACATCGTTCGCGACGCAGTGAGACGGCAGATCGCTCTGCTACGATTTGAGCGGTCGCGCCGTGCGTTGCTGCCTCTCGCCGAGGCGCAGGGCATCCTCACCGACGAGGACGTGTTTCGCATCGTGTCGTGAAGGTCTTTCTCGACACCAACGTTTTGGTCAGTGCGTACACAGCGCGCGGCATTTGCGCCGACCTCCTACGCTACATCCTGGCCGAGCATGAATTGCTCACGGGGGAGGTGAACCTCGTTGAACTGCGGCACGTGTTGCGGGATCGGTTCCACGCGTCACCAGAGCTGATCGCCACCGTCGAGGCGGAGCTCCGCGATGAAACGATCGTTCCGAAGCCCGCGAAGCCTTCACCGCTTCCCATTCGCGATCCTGATGACCGGTGGGTGCTTGCGTCGGCGGTCGATGGCAATGCCGATCTGCTGGTCACGGGAGACCAAGACCTCTTGGCGGTCGCACGTCAGGCTCCGGTCGCCATCGTCGATCCGCGCGGCTGTTGGGATCGTCTCCGCGAGTAGCGGTGCCGCTCCGCATGGTGGCGCGGGTAAGGGGTCTCTCCTGCTTCAAAGCTGTATCAGGATCGGCAGTCCAGGGAACAGAAGCGGCATCATCTCCAAGGATTTGTCTTGCAGCGAGCGGTCAAAGAAGCTGTTCGGGAAGCGGTGATCACCAAACCGGCAAGCTGCCACACGCTGCGCCATTCGTTCGCCACCCATCTGCTGGAAGATGGCTACGATATCCGGACAGTTCAAGAACTCTTGGGACACACCGATGTGCGAACGGCGATGATCTATCCGCGCGGTCGACAGCGACGCCCGGGAGTGCTGCGCGCTGTCGAGCGCGCGTCATCGCGGACGATGAGCCGAGACGCGATAAGGGGCTTGACGCTGGCTGAGGTATGACGTATGGTCATACCTCGAGGTACAAGATGCCAAGGTCAAAGATTGCGATATCCCTCGATGAATCCACCCTGGAACGCCTGGATGCCCTAGTCGAGAAAGCTGCCTTCCCCAGTCGGAGTCAAGCCATTCAGGAGGCAGTGCAGGAAAAACTCGCCCGGCTTGACCGAAGCCGCTTGGCCAGGGAGTGTGCGAAGCTCGATCCCGTCTTCGAAAAGACGCTTGCCGAGGAAGGCCTGTCTGAGGATGTTTCGGCATGGCCCGAATACTGAGGGGTGAGATTCGGTGGGCAGATCTCAACCCGGTCCGAGGCAACGAACAAGCAGGGAGACGCCCTGTACTGGTCCTCAGCCACGATGTGTTCAATGAACGCTCTGGCACGGTGATCGCAATCGCGCTCACGAGCCAACCGCAACGAGCAGGCTTTCCTCTCACGCTCGAGCTTCAGTCGAAGGGCCTTCCGAAGAAGTCATGGGTAAAGATCAGCCAGATTCGCACGCTGGCGGTTGAACGGATCGGGCAGCGACTCGGCAAAGTGAGCCTTGAGGAACTGGCTCAGGTCATCGAGGGTCTGAATGAAATCATCGGCGCCTAACTCAGCGCTGCAGTGGACGGGCTTTGAGCGGAGGGTCTTATGCGGATCCGCATAAAACGCCAAGCCTAATCCCAGCCCCGAGGCAAGTGTCTGAACTTTCAGGAGTTAGCAGGCTGTTGAAAAACTATTCTGGGCTCCTGAACATGCACGACCACACCGGATCGCAGACGGAGTCGGAATCGCTCGCAGGATGTTCAAAAAGGCCGTCCAGCAAGGCCGCAGCGAGCGAGGAGGCGAAGCGTACTCTTTCTCGTACGTTGAGTCTCTGAGCGACGCGAGAACGCCGCTGGCGGACTTTTTCAACATCCTGTTAGGCACAGTTCGCCCCCGCCGTCGCGGGCGTTGTATACGAACACTCCATCCCATTTGGGGGTATTAGGCGGATCGGCCTAAACATTGTTAGATTGCGCAAAAGGGGAGGCTAAGAGCGGAGGCAGACGACGAGAAGGGCCTCACTTCTGTGCTTTGCGGGATCTCAGGCGAGTACGCGGCGGCGGCCGAACTTACGCGCCGTGGCCTCTTGGCTTCCTTCACCCTTCGCAATACGCGCGGCATTGATATCTTGGTTTCCAACGCGGACGCCTCCAAGTCCGCAGGTGTCCAAGTCAAGACGAAGCAAAGCGGTAAGCGAATTTGGCTTCTGAACCGGAAAGCCGAAGAGTTCCATTCGAAGAACCTCTACTACGTTTTCGTGTGCCTCAAGGCTCCCGGGAACCGCCCCGATTTCTTCGTCGTCCCTAGCAAAGACGTTGCTGAGTACATTACAAAGAGCCATTCGCGATGGCTTGCTCGTCCTGGTCGCGGAGGACGTAAGCACACCGATACTCCAATGCGCCAGTTCAAAGACCCCGACGGAAAATACCTGGAACGCTGGGATCTCTTAAGGCTTTCATAGGACCATGGCGCAATCTAACCCCCCGGCCAACCCAGACGCGCGCGGAAGCCCCGTGCCGTGCAAGAGTCCGTGGTCTGCGCGCGCTGGTTGCCGGGAACGTTATCCGGACATTGAGGAGCCGGACGTGGGAGGGCGGATGTGGAAGCTGATCGACATCTCCGAGGCTGAGATCGCGGCGTGGGCTAAGGAGTTTGGGGAGAAGGCCCGCTTTCTGATTGATGAGGATCTCGATCCCGCTCTAGCGCCCCTTCTCGCGGATCGGGGTTACAACTCCAAGGCCGTCCTGGACGTCGGATTGGCAGGTCATTCCGACGAAGACGTCCTCGCCTTCGCCAAGCGAGAGGATCGGATTCTCGTCACCAATGATGACGGCTTCGCGGATGAGCGGCGCTTTCCTGAGCACCGGAATCCAGGTGTGGTTATCGTTCCCTCCGGACGGCTCGATGACCCAGGTGTAATCGAAGCAATCGCTTCTATGCTTCCACTCGTCGGGCATTACCGACCGATGTTCACGGGTGCCGTGGTGAAGGTCGATCGCCATGGTGTTCTGTCCATCACGGACAGAGAGCATGAGTCCGGAGCTCGCCGGACATCACGGTACAGGTACACCAAGTCTGGCTCATTTTATTGGGACCCAAACGGCGAGGGTGCCGGATAACAACCAGATGCAGCGGACGGCGCATAGCTGTGGCCGCGTCGGCGCCGAGGCGCCGCCGCTGATCTGGGTGTTGGGCCGAACACGATGATGGATATCGACGCTGCTAGGGCTTATTGGGCGAGCATGACGCATCGGGAGAAGCTGTTCTTCGTTGTAGCGAATGGGAATGCCGCCTCATTCGCCTACGATCGACTCGAGGTCCATCGTGAGGCCGCACGAGCGCAGATGTCTCGAATCGAAAGTGCCATTCAAAGATCAAGACCTGATGGGCCAGAACCCGAGGGGGGCGCGTCTCAGGTCGAGATTCGAGAGTACGTCCGGCGTGGAGTCGAACACATGCGGCCGGTTCTCTACGAAGTGCATTTCTATTTCGTGGCGTGGGGCAATTGTCGGAACATGCTCGCCATCCTGACCGGCCAACCGGAATTGCTTGAGGCCAAGAAGATATTCGACCGCCATCGTAAGGACTTCGACCACTACGTCGCGGGCCGAAACAGCTTCGAACATTATCACGACCGACTGCCGGGGCGATCCGAAGAAGCTAGGGTCAAAGAGATACGCCCGGACCCGAAGGCGGGCCCGCATCGCATCTACTCCGGTTTCAAGAATGGAATGTATGTGCATTCCGACGGGTCGTGGGACATCTCACGTGCGAGTCTCAAGCTCCTCGAGGACATCGTGGATGAAAGTCTGGCGGTTGTGCATCGCATCATCGACGAAGAATTCGTTCGCAAAGGAATGTCGGCCTAACGTGCCGCTTGAACGCCTGGAGATGCAGACGATCTGGTAACCATGGCCATGACTTTCGACAAACTGCGTAACTTTGTCCGCGACCGAACATGGTACCGCGCACGAGGCGTCTTCGCTTTTCTGGTAGACCAGCCACTGACCCTCGGACATTCACAGCTTGTGGTCAAAGCGCCCCGGTCGGACACGGAGGAATGCTCCTTTGCTGCCGCGGCACCTCATGTCGCCAATTGCGTCAGAATCCTGCGAAGGACACTATCGAGCCGTGGTCATAGAAATTGGCGGTTGCTCGCCCGGTACACCGCGACCTCCGGGAGGTACCGTAAAACTCTCGTTCTCAAGGCGAGTGCAGACGAACCAAAGGGTATGTACAAGGTTCACCTTGTGCCGTACTTCGCCTCCCATCTCGATGCCACGAACCGACTCTATCAGGTTCTGAATGACGCAGACGAAAGCGCCGTAGGGGGTCTGCTCCATTGGATCGGGCAACGCGAACGTCTCGTTGATTACGATATGCGGCACGGCCGCGAGGACAAGGTGGTTCGAGCACGAATTGCCTCTTTCAAGCTGGAGCAACTGGCACCAGTGCTCGCCAGCAAAGGTGCTCGGCCTAACAAAACGCTGCACCTGACCACGGCGGCAGCACGGTTTAACAGGGTTCAACGTTTCACCGGTCGCCGCGGCAGGTGAGTTCGGACGTTATGCCTACGAGCCTCAGGATACATGAATGGGCGAGTTGCGACTTGTGAGCGGTTGCATGGCCTGTCACTGCGGTCGCCGAGGGAGATGGCGAGGACCGCTCTTGTTTTTCCCATCCCCCCTTAGATAGTGACGCAGACGGTGAATTCCCTGCGACTTGCGCTAAAGCGCGAAGTCTTCGAACCTGAAAGCTTATCGGTGCGATCGCCGAAGGCGAAGGAGCACCGATTTTATTTTCCCCCTCCCCCATAGGCAGTGGCGGAGATGGTGCAGCCTCTGCGACTTGTGCGAAGAGTCGGGCACCGCACTTGCCGATCGGCTGCGGTCGCGAAGCGACTGCGAGGACTGTTCGATGGTCCATTGACGCTAGAAGCAATGGACCGAGTTCCGCAGCAGAGCAGCGGGAGGCTTAGTGCGGTCGACTCGTAGCTCAGGAGCAGGGCGCATCGTCTCCGCACTCTGCTTTAGGCTTTGCCCACAGTCACACGCACCTTACAACTTCTTGTCGAACCTCTCCGCGTACCCCGTCAGCTCCATGTACCCTTGACCCTTGATCGTCTTACCCTGCGCGACGCCATTCACCTCTATCGCCCCTTCCCAATAGGTGACTTGCGTGCTGCGTGACGTGACGAGCTCTTGCCCCGCGAGTTGGGGGATGATGTCGAGCGACAATTGCATGGAGGGAATCACAATGTGCCACCGCTGAGGATACCGGGCATTCGTCTTCGGGCTTGTCCAGAAGGTGCTTGGCTCCATAGAGAAATCGTTGACCGTGAGGTGCTGCGTCCGGCCATCCCGATCGACGAAAGTACCGCTTGAAGCAGGATCGGTAGACCCGTCGGCCCGGCGAAGCCGATATAACATCAAGTCGGTACCATTCTCGAGCTGGATGCCAAACCAATCCCATCCCACGAGATCCTCCGCAAGATCAGCCGAGCCGAATTCGTGGTCCATCCAAGTGGTTCCCGTGACATCGAACCGCTCAGTGCCGAGCGTCAGTGCGCCGGTCGTGGCCAGCCTGGTGAACGAATAATAGTGGGAGGCTTGTCCCGCGGCGCCACCCTTACGACTGACGCCACCGACGCCATGTACGACGAGAGGCTTCTCGGGCGACAACGTGAGCTCGAGCCCGATCGAGTCGTTCGACGCACGAAGCTGCTGGGTCAAGGGACCGGTCATTGGCGATTCAGCGCTCCATTGATCGACCCACACTTGAAGCCCACCAGGCTCGGCGCCGGCCTTCCCAAGACCGGCTCGGCTGATACGTTCGTCATAGTGAAATTGTTCATCACTGAGGTCGCTGATCGCAAAGTGTGCGAGGTACAGCTGGGTGATGGACCACTGAGAGGGGAGCGTCTTGACCCGGTTGCGGGGGACGCCGCGGCGGAAGAAGGTCAGTTGGTAGCCGAACTGGCGCCCGTTCTTGGCCGTGAGATGGCCTGTGTAGTACCACCATTCGGTCCGAAAGTCGTCGTGCGAACCATGATCGCGCGGGAATACGTATTGGTAGCCCGGCGTGGCCAGGCGGAACTCCTGGATCGGATCTGCTGCGAAGAGCAGGTTCCCAAAAGAGAGACCGATTCCCACTGCGATGACGATCACGCGAGGGACTCTCCCTGCGCGTGACTGTCTTCGAGATCCGACAGAGACTGTGTCGTTTCCTCTCATGATGGACCGATGACGGAGCTTATAGCACGCGCGAACCGAACGCACAATTCGCCTCTGCTGATAAGGGGTTTCTCCGCTGGCGGACCGCGTCAACTCTAAGGCCGCGGCGTTGACAATTTTGTCAACCATCGGCTATCGTGAACCATGCAAACTGATCGGGAGCGAGAGCATCAGGGGCGAGAGCCCCACGACAAGTCGGTGCCGTTTCCCATTCCAGTACGCATTCCGGTCTTCCCCCTTCCGAATACCGTCTTCTTCCCCAAGACCTATTTGCCTCTCCATATTTTTGAGCCACGATATCGCCAGATGGTAACCGATGCGGCGATGGGGGGCCAGTGTATTGGTATGGTCTTGCTCAAAGAAGGTTGGGAATCGGACTACTACGGCAACCCCCCCATTTTCTCGATGGGCTGCGTAGGCCGGATCGTCAGTGTACAGCCCCTTGTCGATGGCCGGTCCAATATCCTCCTCCAAGGCGTTGAACGTTTTGAGATCCAGACCGAGCATTTTGAGCGACCCTATCGGGAGGCCAGCATCAAGTTGGCTCCTCATGGAGCGGGCGGTGAGCTCGATCCCACAGTGCGTAGCAAACTGGTGCGCACATTAGAGGAGTTTCTCAAATCACGCGATGACGGCCCCACATGGCAAGCGTTGTTCCGTGATGAGGTCAGCGACGACATTCTCATTCATACGCTCTCGACGTATCTGGAATGCACACCGTTGGAAAAGCAGTTCCTGTTGGAAGCTGATAGTCTCCAACAACAGGCTCGCCGTCTTGGCGACCTGCTCCAATTCATGATGCACGACCCTCACGGGGCGAAGGGTTGGGGGTAATGGATCGGGCGGTCGCGATTGAGGTGTCTTGCCTTTCAAAAACCTATGACGGACACAAGGCCGTCGAGGATCTCTCTTTTCAGGTCTACCGAGGAGAAATATTTGGACTGCTGGGGCCAAACGGGGCGGGGAAAAGCACGACCCTGCGTACGTTGATCACATTGCTCCGCCCGACCTCGGGATTTGCCAGAGTGTTGGGGCACGACACGGTAAAGGACGCGGACGTGGTTCGACATCTGATCGGCTACGTTCCTCAAGAACGAGCGATCGATCGGTTCCTCACCGGACGTGAACACCTCGAACTTCTTGCCGCGCTCTATCACTTGCCGAAAGCCGAAGGCACGAGACGGATCGGAGAGTTGCTCAAGCTTGTTGAACTCGAAGCGCATGCCGATCGTCCGGCCAAGACCTATTCCGGCGGAATGAAGCGCAAGCTGGACATCGCCTGTGGGCTCCTTCCGAATCCGCAGATCCTGTTTTTGGACGAGCCGACGCTCGGGTTGGATGTGCAAAGCCGTCTTCGTATTTGGGACTATGTGCGAATGCTGAAAAAACAGGGCATGACGGTGGTGATGACCACCAACTATCTGGATGAAGCGGACCAACTGTGCGACCGACTGGCCATCATCGACGCCGGGAAGATCAAAACGCTCGGTTCTCCGACCGAACTCAAGGTAGGGCTGGGGGGCGACATTGTCGCGCTGACGATTCATGAGGCCAACCGACTGCCAGCCCTGGCGGAGGCACTCAAAGGACTGCCCGCCATTCGCGCGGTCAATATCAGTGCCCGCGGGTTGGATATCCGGGTGGAGTCGCCGGAGAAAGTGCTGCCGGCGATTCTCGAAACGGCCAGCCGCCTGGATTGTCGTGTTGAATTCATCGAGTATCATCGGCCGCGGCTGGACGACGTGTTCATTGCCCACACGGGCCGATCGATCAAGGATCATATTTCACCAGAGGAGGCAAACACGTGATGCGTTATGTGTCATGCAGGGGAGGGTTGTTCCTGACCGCCCCGGCTTCACGCGTCACACCTCACGTGTCACACTTCGCGTCATGAAAGAGTATTGGCAAGAAATCAGCGCGTTAACGATGCGGTGGGTGCGGCGACTCAGCCGCGAAAAATTCAGCATGCTCTTCACCCTCGTCCAACCGATGCTGTTTTGGCTGATCTTCTTCGGCAACCTGTTTCAGCGGGCGGCCGATGCCCAGGTGACGCAAGCTCCCAACTACATCAGCTTTCTGGCGGCGGGGGTTGTGGTCATGACCGTGCTGAACAACGGCTTGGCCGGAGGCGTCGATCTCCTCTTTGATAAGGAGAATGGGTTCTTGGAGCGGCTCATGTCGACGCCGATTCATCGGAGTTCCGTCATTCTGAGCCGGTTCATCTTCGTGATGACGATTACGTCATTGCAGGTGCTGGTGATCCTCGGCGTCGCTTCCCTGTTCGGTGTACATCCGGCCACCGGAGTGCTCGGGGTCGCGGTGATATTATTGATAGGGATGTTGTTTGGGGTGGGACTGACGGCGATTTCGATGGCGATGGCCTTTTCGGTGAAAAGCCATGGTGATTTCTTTTCCGTGCTGGGGTTTTTGTCGCTCCCGATGATTTTCCTGAGCTCGGCGTTAGTGCCGCTGGCGGCCATGCCTGGCTGGATGGGTTTCTTGGCGCGGTTCAATCCGATGACCTGGGCGATCGATGCGGTGCGGCCGCTGATTCTCTCGAACTGGGCTGAAGCCCTGCCGCATGTGGGGATGGTCGTGGTCGTCATGGTCATTTTTGACGCGCTATGCTTATATGGTGGGGCGAAGGCTTTCCGGCGGGCGATGGGATAGCAGATGCGAAAGAGCCAATAGCGTATAGCCTATGGCACGAGACTGAAGGGACTTGATTGAGAACATGGTCCAAAACTCTCCTTCGAGTATGTGCTATACGCCATAAGCTATAAGCTCATTGTCCTATGAAAGACGAGCTGCGATGGTGATTCCAGAAAGTCAAATCAGAGCCCTCATCCGTTTGTTAGGGGATGAAGATGAGAAGATCGTGAAAACGATTAGCGGGAAGCTTGTCGATATCGGCACGACGGCTGTGCCGCTGCTCCAGGAAGCGGAAATCGAACAGCCGGAAATGGCGGAACGCATTGCGTCGGTGCTCGAAGAAATTCGCGGCGGGAAACTCGAAGACGAACTCGTACAGCTCTCGGCGCTGTCGGATGGGCAGATGGATCTCGAACGGGGCGCGTTCCTGATCGCCCGCTATGCATACCCTTCGCTGGATGTGCTGTCTTATCGACGTCAACTCGACGACATGGCTCAGGAGGTGCGTGATCGGATCGGCCCTCGTGCGTCCAGCGAAGAAACCGTGAAGACGCTGAACAGGTATCTCTTCACGGAGCAGGGGTTTAAAGGCAACACCAAGAATTACTACGAACTCGAGAACAGCTACCTCAATCGAGTCATCGACCGACGGACGGGGATTCCGATCAGCCTGTCAGTGGTGTATCTCTTGATCGGGAAGCGTCTCGGCCTCCCGGTTCACGGCATCGGCATGCCGGGGCACTTCCTCGTGAAGTATGAGTCGGACCGATATAAGATTTTCATCGACTGCTTCAACGGTGGCGCGCTCCTGACCGAGAAGAATTGCCAGCGGTTCCTCACGGAAGCCGGCTACGGATGCGACGACAAGTATCTCCAGCACAGCTCTGTCCGCGCGATTTTGTCCCGCATGATCAAGAACCTCCTCGCGATTTACTCCAAACTCGGTGACCCAATTAAGAAAACTCGGCTCACGACGTTCATCGAGCTTCTGGGGGTGGACAACAAAGAAGGCGGATTATAGAGTCGGGCTGGTATCGGCCTGTTAGAGCTTGAAGGTTAGCCGGTCGCGAGCAAGAAGAATTTTCCCTCCATACGTTTCCCCCGCCTGTGATTTGACGTCGTACCGTTCGGCGATCGGATAGAAATGGGACAACACCAGCTGGCCGACCCCGGCCTCCCTCGCAACCTGCCCACACTCTCCCGCGTGCAGATGGACCGGACCTGGCCTATTGGCGGGGAATGAGCAATCGAGCACCGCCAAATCCGCCTCCCCGCAAAGCCGGACGAGGTTACCGCAGTATTGTGAATCCCCAGAATAGGCGAGTACCTTCCCGCCGTATTCCAGTCTGTACCCCAAACAGTGGAGGTCCGGACTGTGAGTCACGGTTCGGGGCACAACCTTTGTCTTTCCGATCCAGAACGCCCGATCCGATACTTCCTTGAATCGGACCGCGAACGGCGCCTCTCTGAAGCCTGGTAACGTGGCGAAGAGGCTCCGGAAGAGCTGTTTTGTGCCACGAGGACCGATCACCACGAGCGGAGGCCGAGTGCCTTGTTGATATTTCGTAAAGATCATGGCGTCGAAGAAGTACGTGATGAAGTCTGAGAAGTGATCGGCGTGGTAGTGGGAAAACAGAATGTGCGTGATGTGGTGTCGGTTGACGCCGGTCTTGAGCAGGTTTCCCAGCGTGCGTGGACCAAAATCCAACAACAGAGTGTGGTCGGTTCGGACGAGGTACCCGGCAGCTGCTCTCGTGGGGTGCACGTTCGTCCCGGAGCCGAGAATGGTCAGTCGCATCGTTTCAAAGAGGTCTAGGCCAAGGCTAAGTGAGGAAGCGACTGTTGCATTTATCTTATCTTGACTCTCGACCTCAACCTCAACCTATCTTTGAAAGCTATCCCGCAGACGCACAAGCAGCGCGCTCAACATCTCCGCATCCTTCTGGCTCAGCGCCCGCTCGAAATAGGGTCGGAGGAATGAAATGTGTGCTGCGAACGTTTTGCGGAACAAGGCATCGCCCTTCTCGGTGAGACGCACTTTGATGCATCTGCGATCATCTTTCACGTCGTCCCGCCGAATCAGGCTCTTGGCCATGAGCCGGTCCAGTACCCCCGTCAAGGTCCCTTTGGTCACCAGCGTGCGATGAGAGAGCTCGGAACAGGTCATGCCGTCGGTATCGCCCAGGGTGGCAATCACGTCGAATTGTGACGGAGTCAAGCGTAGCGAACGAATGTGGCGGCTGTCGGTTCGCCAGAAGGCGAGGTACGCTTCGACCAGCGGACGCAATACTTTGAGGTAAGGGTCGTCTTTCAGATCGGGCAGATCCATGGGAAGAGAGTAGTCCGCATTAGAACGACTGGTCAAGGGGATGGGATAGGGGAACAGCCAGACGTTCTCCTTGCTTGCAGAGGCCCCACGATGAGACGGTGGTCGCTCGATGCGCGCAGTGAAGCGCAGCCCCGGCCGTTTCCCTAGAGGGAGATGTGGAGGATGAGGATGTGCTCGTTCGACGCGCGCACTGGATGATCGGCCAGGCCGCACGAAGAAACCTAGGGGGCTGTTCCTGGCTGCGTGGGCCCGCAGCTTTGTTCGGTCTCGAGCGGGTGGGCTCGTCCGTTGACGTGGCGAACACGCGCTCCCTATGATGCTCATCCCATGACCTATCGCACGCAAACCGGGCAGGTGAACCTGACGGCGATCCTCGTGCTCATTGGGCTCGCGATCACCTCCGTCTGGGTCTGGAAGCGCTTGTCGCTCGAGACTCAGGAGTATCTCGTCGATCAGGCGGTCCCACTCGCGCTCGGGGGCCTTGCGATTGGTGCGGGGCTGTTCGCGGTCGTCCGTAGGGTCCGCCGAAGCCGTTCCCGTCGGCAGTCTCGGACGAAGTTGATAAAAGCGTTCGAGCGGGAGACCCTGCCGGACAAGAAATTAGATCTGGCCTTTCGTCTGATCGAAGTCAACGAGTATCGCCTGAATGGCCTTGAAAGTCTTGTGCCGGCCCTGAAAGACGTGTTGGTCAGCACACTTCAGCGAGCGGTGGGGGATAAACAGCACCGAATTCGTGGTATGGCCGCCAGTCATCTCGGCGTGTTGCAGGACATGACCGTCGTGCCGCTATTGGTGAAGGCGCTCGAGGATGACCATGCATACGTACGGGCCTGTGCAGCCTTAGGGCTCGGGCGGTTACGAGCTCTCGATGCAAAAGAGCGGCTGGCCACCATGATGGAAGAGGATTGGGATCAAACGGTCAGGAGTCGGGCGCGGGAGGCCTTGGAGCGGTTGAAAGGGTAACTGCTATTGCGGTCTCGTCTCTTCGTGAGCCCATTCGAGCAAGACGATCTCCGGCCGGCAATTCAGCCGAAGAGGAAGAAAAGACCAGCCGAGGCCACGGTTGACATAGAGCCGGTATCCTCGCACGTGGTGCGGTCCTTCGATAAGGCCGTTGCATCCGGGTGGGAGCCACAACGTTGGGACTCCGGGGAATCGCCATTGCCCTCCATGACTATGTCCGCAGAGGATCAGATCGACGTGATGGTGCGCTTCAAGCTGCTCAAGGATGTTGGGGGCATGGGCCAGGAGTAGCGTGTAACGGTCCTCGGTCCGAGGAGGAAGGCAACCCAAATCGGCTCGGTGGAGCGAGGGATCGTCGACACCCACGATGGCCAGCTCACCTTCACCCGTTGCAATGAACACCGTTTGATTGATCAAGAGTGTGATCTTGTGCCGGTCGGCGAGTTCCGCGTAGTGATCGATGGGCACGCCGCTGTAATGGTCATGGTTCCCCAGAGTCATGAACACCGGCGCGATCGTGCGCAGGTGCGTGAGAAATCTGAAGAGGTGCGGCAGTCCTTCCGGCACATTGAGCAGATCACCGGTAATGAAGATCCAGTGGGGACGCAGATCCCGAACCATCGCGACGATCAAGTCGTGTCGAGGAAGGTAATGGTCGAGATGCAGGTCGCTCAGGTGCACGGCCCGGCGCCCTGCCAAGGACCTGTGCCGGTCACTGAGACGGGAGATGTCGTGGTCGGATAAGCCGACTTCCCAGCCTGGCATGAGGCTAAAAACCCGGTAGAATGGTTCACTCATCCAGCGGCCGATCATCGCGCGGGCGCGGTCCGGCCATGACATCGTGCGGCGGCTCATTTCATCACTCGATCCAATTCGGCTCGATCGGCGGACGTGACGCGATAGCCGCGCTCATAGAGGCGGCCCATGCTGTTCATCAAACTTTCGAGGTTGCGGGCTCTATACCAGGTGTCGAATCGATTGGTCAGCGCTTCGGCCTGTACCGTGGGGGAATGAGCGGCATCGTATGACAACGTGAGCACGTGAAACATATCTTGGAGCTCTCCGCCGCTGTAGAGGCCGTCATCATCGCGGTCGCCGACCAGTGCGAATTCGTAGAATGTGAGACTCAGGGAGAGAAACGTTTGTGTCTTCGCGAAGTCTTCGCGCACCGCATCGATGCCACCTGGGTACTGCCGCCGACACTCGTCTTCGGTCTGGGTTAAGTTCGCCGGCATCCGGCCAATTCGTTGGACAGGCGACGACGGTGCAGGTTTCTTTTCCTGCTTATAGAACCACTTGGTGCACCCGCTGGCTCGCGAGAACGCCTGTTTGTCATGTTCGATCTGCTGCTGGATGTGGCGGGTAAACTGCCGAAAGACGTCGCCGGTGCTGGAGATTGATTCGGATGCGGGAGTCACGAGGCTGCTTCCGATGAACAGGAGCGCAAAGCCGCAGGCGTTGACTCCATTGCGGTGGACAGCGGCTTTTGCTGAAAACAGGGACTGAGGCGACATGGCCAAAGTATACCATGATAGGACCGCGAACTTTGGTGCGGCTGGAGCAGTTGTCCAATCGGGATTAAGTCTATAGAAAGAAGCAAGGAAGCCACTGGTGGACCCTTATCTCACGGCTTCGACTCCAGGCATCGGCGGGCGGATCAGGAGCACGCCTGAGGACTTTCAAGTGGTCGAACGCCCCCTCTACGTGCCCTGCGGAACGGGGGAGCATCTGTACGTGCGGGTGACGAAACGGGATTTCTCGACGCCGGATCTCGTGCGCCGACTCTCTTCGACGTTAGGCATCAAGGTGCGGGCGATCGGGGTCGCAGGGCTCAAGGATGCGCGGGCTGTGACCACCCAGATGGTCTCCCTTCATGGAGTCGAAGCCGATCGACTCAGCCGGATACCGACCGATGACCGACTGCTGGCAATCGAGGTGCTGGGCCGGCATCGTAATCGGCTACGGACAGGCCACCACGCCGGCAACACCTTCCGCCTCGTGATCCGTGACGTCGCGCACCATGCACAGGAGACGGTCCCGCATATCGTGGAGATGTTGGTCCGTCGGGGAGTGCCCAATTATTTTGGACCACAACGGCAAGGACGGGAGGGGGATAATTATCGAACGGGAGCCGCATTGCTCGTCGACAAGGATCGCCGAGAGAAGATGAGCCGAGCCAAGCGGATGTGGTATCTCAACAGCTACCAATCCTATCTGTTCAATCGGATGCTCGCGAAGAGGATTGATCGGATCGATCGAATCTTGACGGGAGATTGGGCGATGAAGCTCGATAACGGCGCTTGTTTTCTCGTGGAGGATGCTGCCCGAGAACAGCCGAGAGCCGATCGGTTCGAGATCAGCCCGACCGGCATCTTGTTTGGCTCGCGCGTCTCCTGGGCAGCGGGCGAAGCGGGCGAGATCGAACAGGCCGTCTTGGCCGAAGAAGGTACCACCAGGGAGCAGCTGGTCCAAGCCGCGAAGGTGTGTGGATTTCGCGGCGAACGGCGATCGCTGCGGATCCGACTTCTGGAGTTGGAATGGTCTCTCGAAGGTTCAGCCGTCACCCTCTCGTTTGCCCTCCCCCCCGGTGCCTATGCGACGAGCGTCTTGCGGGAGCTGATGAAAACGCCTGAGATGTCAGCCGGTTCGTCGCGCTAGTGCCCTCGCCGAATGTCGTCGGGTTATTGTCGTCCGTCTGTTCGTCCTGTCCGCGCGGCGGGGTGGTAGAATTTCAGGAGGTCCGTCAACCTGAGGTTCTCACCATGGCGTCCCACGAGGAAACAGTCATTCTTTGCGGCCACATCATCGATTCGTTGATTTTGGCGAAGGTGTTGGACACCATTCTTATGATGGGAGGAACGTTCGATCTTCAAGAAGTCCAGATCGGTAAAACGCGGGAAGAGTCATCTCGGGCAAGAATCATCGTGCGCGCCGGGTCCGCGCAATTACTCGGTGATATTCTGCACCGGATTCAGCCCCATGGGGCCTCGGTCGAACGCGAAGCCGATTGCCGACTCCAACCGGCTCCGGCGGACGGCATTTTCCCAGAGGATTTCTATGCGACCACTCATCTGCCGACTCAGGTCCGGTTACGGGGGACGTGGGTGGATGTCGAGGGGACGGAAATGGATCTAGGTGTCTCTGTCGATCCAGAGAAAGCCACCGCCCATACCGTGGCGATGGGAACCGTGAAGCGGGGCGAACTGATCGTCACCGGCCGTGAGGGAATCCGTGTGATACCGCTGCAACGACCGCGTGATCGCGACGTGTTTGGCTTCATGGAGTCACAGGTTTCAGCTGAACGTCCACACCAACATGTGATCCACGACGTCGCCCGACGCATGACCACCCTGCGCGAAGGATTCCGCCGGGGTTCCCCGGGATCGAAGGTCTTGCTCGCGGGCGGGCCGGCCATTATCCATGCGGGCGGGCGTGATGCGCTGACCTGGCTCATTGAAGAGGGATTCATCCATGTCCTGTTTTGCGGGAACGCGCTGCCCGCCCATGACATGGAAGTCGAATTATACGGCACATCGCTCGGCTACGGACACCAGGCCGGGCGGGTCGTTCCACATGGACATGAGCACCACCTTCGGACCATCAACCGAATTCGAGCGATTGGGAGTATCAAAGCTGCCGTCGACTCCGGCGTGATCAAAGGCGGGATCATGGCCGCTTGCATCAACCAACACGTCCAGATTGTCATGGCTGGGACGATCCGTGATGACGGTCCATTACCTGGAGTGATAACTGATTCTGTCGTCGCCCAGGATGCCATGCGGGCCGCGATTCCCGGGGTTGGATTGGCCTTGCTGGTGGCCTCGACCCTTCATGCTGTGGCGACCGGAAATCTGTTGCCGGCGACGATTCCCTCCGTGTGCGTCGATGTGAATCCGGCTGTGCCAACGAAACTTGCTGATAGGGGGAGCTTCCAAGCCGTCGGGTTGGTCATGGACGCTGCTTCGTTTCTGCGCGAGCTGGCCCGAGAACTAGGAGGCCATCTGTGACTCCAGGATGTTCAAAATCGGCGATTTTCGCACGCCCCCAACCCGGGCGTCTTTTTTCACCCGCCACCCTCCGAGTGCATGGCACTCGATGTTCCGGGACCCGCCTCTTCCTCGCCAGGGCCGCATTGAGCAAGACGAGAACGAACCATGGGACAGGGCACGTCTCGGCGTGCCAGGGCTGGGCGGGTGAGACGACCGACATTTTCAACATCCTGTTGGGGTGGGCATCATGAGTCGTCTGCTGGTCTGCCCCCCCGACTATTTCGGGATCGAGTACGAGATCAATCCCTGGATGCACCGGTCGAATAACGTGAACCGGGACGAGGCCGTTCGCCAGTGGCATGGTCTGATGCAGGTGCTCGAACAGGACGCGGGTGCGGTGCTGGAACGAATGAAACCGGTGGCAGGGTTGCCTGATCTCGTCTTCACGGCGAATGCCGGGATCGTAGTGGGGCGTCGGGCCGTTCCCAGTCGTTTTCGTTATGCCGAGCGGCAGCGGGAAGAGGAGCGCTTCGAAGATTGGTTTCGGAGGCATGGATTCGAGGTATTGTCGTTAGAAAAGGAGCTGTTCTTCGAAGGAGCCGGCGATTTACTCGGCTTTCCCGACGGGTGGTTCGGCGGGTACCGTCAACGGTCGGACATCCGAGCCTTCCCGGTCCTCAGCGAATGGTTCGGTCGAGAGATCATTCCGCTCGAGCTCGTGGACGGCCGGTTTTATCATCTCGATACCTGCTTCTGTCCGTTGGGTGGCGGTGAACTCCTCTACTTCCCCGGCGCCTTTGATCGATACGGACAGGCGGCGATCGCCGACCGCATGGACCCGCACCATCGACTCGCCGTATCCGAACACGACGCGCTCCAGTTTGCCTGTAACGCGGTTTGTGTCGGGAAACACGTCGTTCTCCCCGCCGGATGTCCCGGTACCGAACGACTTCTCGAGGAGCGAGGCTATCGACCCCACCCGGTTCCACTGAGCGAGTTTATGAAATCCGGTGGATCCGCGAAGTGCTTGACGCTGGCGCTCGACTAATTCAAACGGCTGCTCAAAATGGCCTCCAACAAGGCCACAGGTGAGCCAACAACTGAATGCGTACCCTCTGGGGTACGTTGAGGATTGTTGCGAGCCGAGAACGAAGTTTGAGGCCATTTTGAGCAGCCTCCGAAATTTTCCCATCTTCTTGCCAGTAAGCCCGCAGTTTCCCAACTCGAGCATGAATGCGCGCGGTCTAGCAACTTAGGGTTTTCGCCGGAAGAGGAAGGCCCCGTAGAGGCCGGCGATGGCGATCGTCACGAGCTCAATCGTCAGGAGGAGGCGACTCACCACTGCGTCGGCGGTGGGGGGAGCCAGGATGAAATGCATGCCGAGAAACTCCGGAGACTGTGAGGGAGGCGTTTCCCACGGAGGAAACAGAACCGCGAGGATGAGCAATCCCACCATCCAGTAGAGTATCTGAAGGTTGAGAGCCTCCGGTGTTGTATCTGCTTGTGCGCGAGACGTCTGCAGCGCTCCGTCGAACTGGCGGCCGCAACCGATACAATATCGATTGAGGTCTGCCTGCTGTCGCTGGCAGGATGGACAGGTCTTCATGGGGTGATCTCTCACTGGCCAATGGTTGCGCAGCCGTGAATAGGCTACATGGACCTGTCTCGGTTTGCTAGTCAGAATGGGGAGGAGGAAGGAAAACGCGATCAGAAATGATAGCCGATTGCCAGCGAGACAGTGAAAACGCTGTAGGTGGCTCGGAAGCCAAAGGGATCAGCGTTAGGGTTGCTATCATTGGAGGTGTAGCCGATCCGCGCGAGGTTGTACTTGCCTTCCGACGACAGAGACCAATGCCTCGTGATGTAATAGCGGAGTCCTGCCTCCGCGTTCAACCCGATGGCGGTTCCTGATTGGCCTGGGGGTGCAGTTGGCCCATTCAAATGCGCGAAGAACAGTGCGGGGCCGACACCGGCGTAGGGCTGAAGGCGCTGCCCCGGGTAACGAACCAGCAGTGTTATGGGTGCCCACATAATCATGCGCTGGGTGAGACCTGCCAAGACAGGACTGGTGACTGGAGGTCCACCAGGACCGCTAAATGTAATAGATCCCTGTTTGACATGCGGGTTCGAATAGGTGACTTCTGTTTCGATCCCGAGCCACCGGGCGCGCGAGAAATAGTGACCCAGTTTGGCACCGAACATCGGAGAGTTCTTCAGGGGTTGGTCTGAGATGTCGAGTCCTCCGAAACCATCTTGCGTCACATTGCCATTGCTCAAACTCTGCGGAAAAGCGTAACCAAGTTCTGCGGCGAAATACGACTCCGCATGTGCAGCCGACGGCGCGACGGTACTTTGCACGAAGAAGAACAGGGGAAGGAAGCTTGCTGCGAGCAGCACCATGCCGATGCGAACGAACTTCAAACGCACACTCCGAATTTCATGCTTCATACGCTCTTAACCATCCTATAGGCGGACCGATCGTGAGCGAAGGGAAATGTAAAATCCCGACGTTCTAGAGCAAGCCATATGCCATCCCGGATTCGTGATTGACGCGCTATATGTGGGATTCCTTCTGGGGCGCGCCAACGTCGACTGTAGGTTCCTTGGTGCAGTGGTGGACAAGCCTGTTCGTTGACAGAGGAAAACCAGCTTCCTATAATCCGCGCGGCCAGCACCGATTCGGAGAATCCTGCGCGGTCCAACCGATACACGCCACTTAGGGTATTCTTCTCAACATGTCAGCTGTCTGTCATATCGCAGTCATTGGTGCCGGAGCATGGGGGACGGCGTTGGCCAAGCATCTGGCTCAGAAAGGTGTCTCCGTTCAGCTCTGGGCCTACGAGCGGGAAGTCGTCGATGCAATCAACGCCACGCATGAAAACCTTCAATTCTTGCCGGGGGCGAAGCTGCCGCCGACGCTGAGGGTCACCGATTCATTGGCACGGGCGACGGAGGGATGCGAGAGCATCCTGTTTGCGGTCCCGTCGCACGTTGCCCGGGCGGTCCTCCAGCAACTGGTCCCGGTATTCCCTGAGGAGACAGCCGTCATCAGCGCAACCAAAGGGATCGAAGAAGATACGTTGAAGTTGATCACTCAAGTCATGGAGGACGTGCTCCCGCACTCATGCCATCAGTCGCTGATGGCGTTGTCCGGGCCGACCTTTGCGACCGAAGTGAGTCAAGGACAGCCAGCCGCACTGTGCCTCGCAGGGAAGAACCCCGCCGTCGTGAACCGATTCCAGTCGGTCTTGATGTCGCCGGCGTTGCGCGTCTATGGCGATCATGACGTGGTAGGAGTCCAATTGGGAGGAGCGCTGAAGAACGTGATGGCGCTTGCGGCTGGGATCGTGGATGGGCTTGGGCTCGGCCACAACACGAGAGCGGCGTTGATCACCAGAGGGCTGGCGGAAATGGTCCGCCTCGGTGCAGCCATGGGTGCCGATCCGCGCACGTTCTACGGGTTGTCAGGGCTTGGTGATCTTGTGCTGACCTGTACAGGGGCGTTGAGCCGGAATCATATGGTCGGCGTGCGATTGGGGCAAGGAGAACGGTTGGAGGCGATCCTCGGTGGGATGCACGCAGTGGCGGAAGGGGTGCGGACGGCCAAGGCAGCACTGGGCCTCGCGGTTCGCCATCGAGTCGAGATGCCGATTGTCCAAGAAATCAACTCGGTGTTGTTCGAGGGAAAATCCTGCCGTCGGGCCGTGACTGACTTGATGGAACGAGAAGCCAAGGCGGAAAAGGGGGCGTCATGAATCCGACGAGGCTCCGGCGGCTGCTAGCCAAAGTCCGGAGCGGCACGGTCTCGATCGAGGCGGCATTGAAGCAGCTGCGCACCCTGCCCTATGAAGATCTGGGGTTTGCCTCGCTCGATCACCATCGACCCCTGCGGCAGGGGTTCCCGGAGGTCATTTTTTGTGAAGGAAAAACGCAGGCCCAGATTCAATCGATCGCTCGGTCCCTGTTACATCACCATCGGCCGTTCTTGGCCACGCGCGCGACGCGAGAGGT
>Ga0335070_10001069_pt1 | contig 31368 bp, 17 predicted proteins | sample Lox_Sample_13_FD_206722 | JGI IMG/M metagenome (GOLD analysis project Ga0335070, IMG submission 206722) | Soil microbial communities from Loxahatchee National Wildlife Refuge, Florida, United States - Lox_Sample_1.3 | ecosystem: Environmental > Terrestrial > Soil > Wetlands | place: USA...
GGCAACTCCTGGACACGCCCAATCGTTTTGGAGTTGGAGCGGCAAGCGAACTCTACGCTTACCTGGATGAACAGATCCTGGCTCTTTCGCACCAGCACGACCGCCTGGCGCTGACCAATCTGGGCCGCGGTCGCGGGCTCAATTTCGCCGCGAACCAGCCTCACCCGGCTGCGCTGCTGGCGGTGGCGCTGCGCCACGAGAACCGGTTCTACGGCACGCTCTGGGTAGCCTACGACCAGTCGCGGTCCTTCTCGGATGAGGACACTCGCTTCCTGGTGACGCTGGGCGGCGAGGCTGCCCTGGCCGCGGCGAACGCACGGCTGTACGCCTCCGCGGAGATCGGCCGCCAGCGAGTGGAGGCCATCCTGGCTTCGACCCCAGACCCGGTGCTGGTGACCGACCAGCAGAACCGGCTGTTGATGACCAACCCGGCTGCACTCCAGCTTCCCGGCCTTACCTCGATCTCAAACCAACGCCGCCCACCGATCGAAGAGGTGATTTCCCAGAACGATCTGCTGGGCTTGCTGCGCTCTGTGGCCGACACGCAGCCTTCGCGAGAAATCGCTTTCTCGAACGGGAAGATCTATTTCGCCACGGTCTCTAATGTGGGTGTGGACAGCCAGACGGTGGGCAAAGTTTGCATCCTGCGCGATATCACCCATTACAAAGAGCTGGACGCGCTTAAATCTGACTTCGTCGCCACGGTCAGTCACGATCTACGCTCGCCGCTGACCCTGATGCGCGGATACGCGACGATGCTGCAGATGGTCGGCGACCTGAACGAACAGCAAAAAAGCTACGTGCGCAAGATCATCTCCGGGGTGGAAAGCATGGCCCGCCTGGTGAACAACCTGCTGGACCTGGGCCGGATCGAAGCCGGGGTGGGCCTCCAGCTCGAGTTGGTCGCGGCAAAAGACGTGGTCGAGCGGGTGACCAGCTCGTTGCAGTTGCAGGCCGCGCAGAAAAACATCCAGCTCTCGCAGGATCTACCGGTAGATTCCGGCCCGGTGATCGAGGCCGACCCGGCCCTGCTCCAGCAAGCGCTCTACAACCTGGTGGAAAATGCGATCAAATACACGCCTGTCGGCGGGCAGGTCCAGGTGCGGATTCAGGCAAGGCCAGAAACGGTGCTCTTCGACGTACGGGATACGGGGATCGGGATCGCCCCGCTCGACCAACCGCGGTTGTTCGAGAAGTTTTACCGCGGCGGGCAGCGGGAAGCTTACCAGCAGCGAGGGAGTGGGCTGGGGCTGGCGATCGTCAAGTCCATCGCCGAACGACACGGAGGGCGCGTGTGGGTGGAGAGCTACCTGGGAAAGGGGAGCACGTTTTATTTAGAGGTTCCTTTCAACCACAAGCAGAAACGATCCGGGTAAAAGGAACAGGGTTTGCTGAAGGCGCAGAGCGTGGGATGCAGGGGCCAGGAGAACGAGGGGTAGGAAAAAATTAACGCTGTAATTCAACCAGGTTGTGGTATAATCAGGTGATTGCAGTTCGGTGAAAAAAATACCCAATTACTTGACAAAGTAATTCCTATTTGGTATACTTTCTATTTGCATGTATACCCAATATTGCTCTTTCTGATTGAACCAGCGCTTGAGCTATCCATCCTCAGCGCTTTCATTTGTTCATCAAGTGAACAGGCTCCAGCTTATTTAGAGGAGGAATTTTAGTGGAAACTAAGGGTTTAACCGCACTTCGCATCAATCTGGCCTCGCCGGAAACAATCCGAAGTTGGTCATATGGTGAAGTCCTCAAGCCGGAGACGATTAACTATCGCCGTCTGCGACCTGAAAAAGATGGGTTGTTCTGCGAGGCAATTTTTGGCCCAACCCGGGACTGGCAGTGTTACTGTGGAAAATATAAAAACCCGCGCTATAAAGGGATCACCTGCGATAAATGCGGTGTGGAAGTCACCCGCGCGGCAGTGCGCCGTGAGCGCATGGGCCATATCGAGCTGGCCACGCCGGTGGCTCACATCTGGTATACCCGGCGCATTCCGTCCTACCTGGGCCTGCTGCTGGATATCTCCCGGCGCAACCTCGACCGTGTTCTCTATTTTGCCCAATACATCGTCACCTACGTTGACGATGAAGCCCGCCAGAAGGCCCTGCGCCGCCTGGAGGATGAGATCAACGTTTCCGAACGCGAGCAGGCTGCGCAGATCAACGCCAAGATCGCCGAGGTCAAGCGGGCCCGCGACCGCAAGCTGGCCGAGCTCAACCAGCAGAAGGCCGATATGGAAAGCCGCTTCGACGAAGAAATCGCCACCTTGTTAGAGCCGGTGATCCAGGAAGGCCAGCGGCTGGAACAGTCCCTGCAGGAAAAACAGGGCAGCGTCGTCCGCACCCCGATCGTGTTCGAGGCGGCCAAGGTGACTCTGGCTGAGACCGGCGAGACGATTACCTCGAAGCATCTCACCCAAGTCCAAAGAGTGGTCAAGGAACGCCTCGAAGAGATCGAGAACGAGCGCAAAGACCAGCTCGACCGCGACCTGGAGATGATCAAGATGTCCGTCCAGCGCGAGCGAGCCGAAGCCGAGGAGGCGATGAATGTCCTGCGCAACCAACTGGAAGATCAGTCGGTCGAATCGCAGAACCAGTCTTCTCGCCAGCGCGACGAATTGCAGGAGCTGCGCCCCTTCACTTTCTTAAGCGAGAGCCGCTACCGCGAGCTCAAGTCTCGCTGGGGGCAGGTCTTCCGCGCGGATATGGGCGCCGAAGCCTTCTTCGACATCCTCCGCCGCCTCGACCTGGACAAGCTTTCCGAGGACCTATGGAAGGAAGTGCGCACTTCGAAGAGCAAGCAGAAACGCAAGAAGGCCACCACCCGTCTGAAGGTCGTCGAGGCATTCCGCCGCTCGGGTAACCGCCCGGAGTGGATGATCCTCACCATTTTGCCGGTGATCCCGCCAGACCTGCGGCCGATGGTCCAGTTGGACGGCGGGCGCTTTGCCACCTCCGACCTGAACGATCTCTACCGGCGGGTGATCAACCGCAACAACCGCTTGAAAAGGCTGCTCGAGCTGGGCGCGCCGGACGTGATCGTCCGCAACGAAAAGCGCATGCTCCAGGAAGCCGTCGACTCGTTAATCGATAACTCACAGCGCGGCAAAGCGCTTTCGCGCCGTGGCCGCCGCGAATTGAAATCCCTGAGCGACATGCTCAAGGGCAAGAAAGGCCGCTTCCGCCGCAACCTGCTTGGTAAGCGCGTCGACTACTCTGGCCGTTCGGTCATCGTCGTCGGCCCGCAGCTCAAACTCTACCAGTGCGGCCTGCCCAAGACCATGGCCCTCGAGCTCTACCGGCCCTTCGTGATCGCCCGCCTGGTGGCGCACAACTACGCCGCCAACGTCAAGGGCGCACGACGCTTCATCGAGCGCAACCGCCCCGAGGTCTGGGAAGTCCTCGAAGAGGTGATCAAGGAGCGACCGGTGCTGCTCAACCGCGCCCCGACCCTGCACCGCCTGGGTATCCAGGCCTTCGAGCCGATATTGATCGAAGGCAGCGCCATCCAGCTCCACCCACTCGTCACCACCGCGTTTAACGCGGATTTCGACGGCGACCAGATGGCGGTCCACGTGCCGCTCTCCGAGAAGGCGGTTTGGGAGGCGCGCCAGTTGATGCTTGCCTCGCGCAACCTGCTCAAGCCGGCGGATGGCGAGCCGATCATCAGCCCCTCAAAGGACATGGTCCTCGGCGTGTATTACCTGACCGTTAAAGACAACGTGGAACACAAAGGCGACGGGCGCGTTTTTGCCGACATGGACGAGGCCGAGCTGGCCTACAACCTGGGCCAGGTCGATATCCACAGCAAGGTCAGGCTTAAAACGCAAACCTACTACACCGATCAGGGCGAGCGGATGGAAGAACCCGAGACTCGCCTGATCGAAACCACCGTGGGGCGGATCATCTTCAACCGCATCCTGCCAGACCAGGTTCACTTCGTCAACGAGGTGCTGGATAAGGGCGGGGTGAAAGACCTGGTGGCAGAAGTATACGAAATCTGCGGCCAGGAAGTGACCACCGAAGTGGCCGACCGGATCAAGGACATCGGCTTCCAATATGCGATGCGCTCCGGCGCGACGATCGCCGTGGCCGACATCACCGTTCCACCTGAGAAGCAGGACATCATCACCAAAGCGCTGGCAGACGTGGAATCGGTGCAGCGCGACTTCCGCCGTGGCCTGCTCACCGAGCAAGAGCAGAACGAGCGGGTCATCGAGATCTGGCAGACGACTACCAAACAGGTGGCCGACGCTGTGCGCCGGTACATGGATCCCAATGGCAACTTGGCCACCATGGCGAACTCCGGCGCGACCAAGGGCGGTTTTGGCCCCATCTCGCAACTGGCTGGAATGCGCGGCCTGATGGCCGACCCGGCGGGACGCATCATCCCGCTGCCGATCCGCTCCAACTTCCGCGAGGGGCTGACGGCGCTGGAATACTTCATCTCGACCCACGGCGCGCGCAAAGGCCTGGCCGATACCGCGCTGCGTACGGCTGACGCCGGGTACCTGACCCGCCGCCTGGTCGACGTGGCCCAGGACGTGATCGTCAACGAAGAAGACTGCGGCGCCACCGAGGGCATCTACATCCGCAAAGCGGATGATGTGGCCGGCCAGCCGATGAGCGTGCGCCTCTACGGGCGTCTCCTCGCCCAGCGGGTGGTCGATCCGTTGACCGGTGAGGTTCTTGGCGAGCGCGACCAGATGCTCGACCACGAAACGGTCCGCAAGGTCGTTTCGGCCGGGCTGGACATGGTCAAGGTACGCTCGCCGCTGACCTGCGAGCTGACCCACGGCATCTGCCAGAAGTGCTACGGCATGGACCTGGGACGTGGAACGCTCGTCGAGCTTGGCTCGGCGGTCGGTATCGTCGCCGCCCAGTCCATCGGCGAGCCCGGTACGCAGTTGACCCTGCGCACCTTCCACACCGGAGGCGTCGCGGCTGGCGGAGACATCACCACCGGTCTGCCCCGCGTGGAAGAGCTCTTCGAAGCCCGGCGTACCCCGAAAGGCGAAGCGATCATTTCCCGGATCAAGGGTGTGGCCAGGATCATCCAGTCGGACCGCTACAGCGACCTGCGCATCGTGCGCGTGGAGCATAGCGAGATGGTGGGCGACGAGTACGACGTTCCCGAGGGCTGGACCATAGCGGTGAAAGACGAATCTCAGGTTGAACTGGGCGATCTGATCGCTTCGATGGGCGACGCCACCATCACGGGGTCGCACGCAGGCCGGGTGCGGATCGAAGGCCGCAAGGTGATCGTGGCCTACGAGCAGCGCGAAAATGAGGAATACGAGATCCCCAGCACTTCACGCCTGGTGATCAAGGACGGCGACCACGTGAGCGCGGGCCAACCACTGACCGAGGGCTCGCTCAACCCACACAGCATCCTGCGCATCAATGGGCGCGAAGCCGCCCAGATGTACCTGCTGACCGAGATCCAGAAGGTGTACCGCTCGCAAGGGCAGAACATCAACGACAAGCACTTTGAGGTCATCATCCGCAAGATGCTGGGCAAGGTCCAGGTCATTCGCCCGGGCGACACGCCGTATCTGCCGCAGGACCTGGTCGACCGGCTGGAAATCCGCCGGGTCAACGAGCAGCTCCTCGCCGAGGGGAAGCAGCCGGCGCGCTTCGTCGAAGTGCTTCTCGGGGTGACCAAGGCCTCGTTGAGCACTGACTCGTGGCTCTCAGCCTCGTCCTTCCAGCACACGATCAAGGTGCTGGCCGGCGCAGCGATCGCTTCGACGGAAGACCCCCTGTTTGGCCTGAAGGAGAACGTGATCATCGGCAAGCTGATCCCGTCGGGAACCGGCTTCGTGCCGGGGCGATTTGAGAAACTCGCCACGGTCGATGGCAGCGAAGAAATTGATGAATCTGCGCGACGGGTAACCGTTTCGAACCTGCCCGCGGCAGACTGAAGAATCGTTACTTTGTTCGCATGAAAGACCCCGAATTTCATCTTCGGGGTCTTTTCGTTTTTTGGCCGTTCCAAATCCATCCACACGGCTTGCTCCGTGTTAAAATAGAACCCAGGTTGAAAACCAACCCATCCTTTCGTACGGAACTTTGGAGCTCAATGTGTATAAGACTCATACTTGTGGCGAACTTCGTCCAACCCATATCGGGCAAACCGTGACCCTGGCCGGCTGGGTGAACCGCCAGCGCGACCACGGCGGCGTCACCTTTATCGATTTGCGCGACCGGTTTGGCCTGGTACAGATCGTGGCCAACCCGGAAAAACCTGGCCTGGCCTTGATCCAGGATGCCCGCAGCGAATGGGTGCTGCAGGTGACCGGCGTGGTCCGCCGCCGGCCGGAGGGCGCTGAGAACACCAACCTGCCAACCGGAGAAATCGAGGTCGAGGTGGAGCGCTGCGAGGTGCTCAATCCCGCAAAGCCGCTGCCCTTCATGGTCAGCAAGGATGAGGATACCGAAGAAAGCGTGCGCCTCAAGTACCGCTACCTGGATCTGCGCCACGAGCGCATGCAGCGCAATCTGGTTCTACGCCATAAAGTGATCAAGTTCCTGCGCGATTTCCTCGACGAAAAGGGCTTCATCGAGGTCGAAACCCCGATTTTGTTCAAAACTACCCCCGAGGGTGCGCGGGACTATCTGGTCCCCTCGCGGGTCCACCCGGGCTGCTTTTATGCTCTGCCCCAATCTCCTCAGCAGCTCAAGCAGTTGCTCATGGTGGCCGGCGTCGAGAGGTACTTCCAGATCGCGCGCTGTTTTCGCGACGAAGACCTGCGCGGTGACCGCCAGCCTGAATTCACCCAACTCGACCTGGAAATGTCTTTCGTCTACCGCGACGACGTGCTGGCTCTGGTCGAAGAGCTGTTCACTGCCCTGCTCCCCGCGGTGGCTCCCCAGAAAAAACTGTTCTCCATCCCCTGGCCGCGCCTGACGTATCACGAAGCCGTGGACCGCTATGGCACCGACAAGCCCGACCTGCGCTTTGACATGCAGTTGTATGACCTGAGCAAACTGTTCACGAACAGCGCGTTCATGGTCTTTCAAAACACCCTGAAGGCGGGCGGGATCATCAAGTGCCTGGTCGTTCCCGGATGCGCGGAATACACCCGCAAAGAGGTCGACGACCTGACCACCTTCGCCAAAGACCAGGGGGCGAAAGGCCTGGCGACCCTGGCGCTCACCGCCGAAGGCGTCAAAGGCACCGCCCAAAAATTCATCCACCTGGAAGAGGTGGCCGCGCTGCAGGCCCTCACCGGCGCGAAAGATGGCGACCTGGTCTTATTCGTGGCCGACCAGAAAAGCGTGGTCAATAAGACCTTGGGCGCGCTGCGCCTGCTCTTCCGCGATCGGTTGGGGCTGGTCGACCCGGACGTGATGGCTTTCGCCTGGATCGTCGATTTTCCCATGTTCGAATGGAACGAGGAAGAGCAAAAATGGGACGCAGCTCACCACCCCTTCACCATGCCCAAGCTCGAAGACCTTCCCAAGTTTGAGACCGATCCCGCGGCAATCCTCTCCGACGCCTACGATATGGTCTGCAACGGCTATGAAATGGCGTCGGGCTCGATCCGGATCCACCGCCGGGATATCCAGATGAAGATTTTCCAGCTCCTGGGGTTGAAAGACGAGGAAATCCAGCAGAAGTTTGGCCATCTCCTGGAAGCTTTCGAATACGGCGCGCCGCCGCACGGCGGGATTGCCCCGGGCATCGACCGCCTGGTCATGCTGCTGGCGGATGAGCCCAACATCCGCGAGGTGATCGCTTTCCCCAAGAACCAGGCTGCCCGCGACCTGATGGCCGATGCTCCCTCGTCGGCCACGCCGAAACAGCTCAAAGAGCTGTCCATCCAGGTAGTCCTGCAGGAAGAGGCCAGGCAGTCTTGATGCTTGTACTGAGCACCGGCTTTCCAAGACGCGCGCCCAGGCCATGCCTGGGCCGCCTTTCTTACGCCTATACGTACATGTCATCGCCTGTCCTTGGTGCTCTAACCAAGGGCTTTTTCTGAGACTTTAGCTTGTTCCAAATTCGGGATTGTGATAATATTAGAATGAGTGTTCTATTTTGTATGGGGATTGACACGGCCCTGTTTTCCCCGTAAGATTGCCCTGGGGTAATCATCGATCTCCAGTTGAGTGCACATACAAAACCGTTGTTTCTAAACCTATCCTAGAATCGTGGAGTCCTATTCATGGAACTTGGCTTGATCCGTAAGATTGACATAGACTCTGAAATGCAACAATCCTACCTGGATTATGCGATGAGCGTGATCGTCGCCCGGGCGCTACCCGACGCTCGAGATGGCCTCAAGCCGGTCCAGCGGCGGATCCTCTACGCGATGTACGACATGGGGCTGCGTCCTGAATCAGCCTACAAAAAATCGGCCAGAATCGTTGGGGAAGTGCTGGGCAAGTACCATCCCCACGGCGATATGGCCGTTTACGACGCCATGGCCCGCCTGGCCCAGGATTTCTCCCTGCGCTACCCGCTGGTGGACGGTCAGGGAAATTTCGGCAGCGTCGACGGCGACCCCCCGGCGGCGATGCGCTACACCGAAGCGCGCCTGACCGCGGCCGCAATGGAGATGATTAACCAGATCGATAAGGATACGGTCGACTTCTCCAGCAACTTCGACGACACTCTGCAGGAGCCGGCCGTGCTGCCAGCGGCGATCCCGAACCTGCTGGTCAACGGCGCGACCGGGATCGCGGTGGGGATGGCGACCAATATTCCCCCGCACAACCTGGTCGAGGTGGTCGATGCCCTGGCCTATATGCTCGACCGCTGGGAAAAGCTGGACGACGTCACCATCGAGGAGCTGATGCGTTTCGTCCAGGGGCCAGATTTCCCCACCGGCGGGGTGATCATCCAGGACCCGCAGGGGGATGGCCTATCTGGGGCGTATGCCACGGGGCGCGGGCGGGTGATCGTTCAGGCGCGCGCACACCTGGAAGAGATGGGCCGCGGGCGCAACCGGATCATCGTCACCGAGCTGCCCTACATGACCAACAAGTCCGCTCTGATCGAGCGCATCGCCGAGCTGGTCCGCGAGGGGCGCCTGGAAGGGGTAGCCGACCTGCGCGACGAATCCGACCGCCAGGGGATGCGCATCGTGATCGAGCTCTCCAAGACGGCCGAGCCGGAAACCATCCTGCGCGAGCTGTACCATCGCACGCCGATGCAGAGCACCTTTGGCATCAACCTGCTTGCGCTGGTGGAGGGCGAGCCCCACCTGCTTTCGCTGAAACAGGCGCTCAAGGTCTACGTCGAGCACCGCCTGGTCGTCATCCGGCGGCGGAGCGAGTTCGAGCTCGCCCGGGCCAAAGCCCGGGCGCACATCCTCGAAGGGCTGCGCATCGCGCTGGCCAATCTGGACGAGATCATCCAGTTGATCCGCAACTCACCCGACGTGGAACAGGCGCGCAAACGCCTGGTAGCGCGGTTCAAGCTGACCGAGATTCAGGCCCAGGCGATCCTGGATATGCAGTTGCGCCGCCTGGCAGCCCTGGAGCGTAAAAAGATCGAGCAGGAATATAAAGAGGTCACCGACCTGATCAAAGAGCTGGAGGCGCTGCTGCGCTCCCCGAAGAAGATGCGCCAGGCGCTGACCGAGGAGCTGCGCGGGGTCCAGAAGGCATATGGCGATAAACGCCGCACCCAGATCGTGCGCCTCAAGGAAGGCGAATCGGTTGCCAGTCTGCTGACCACCGTCGATGTCACCCCCGCGGAAAGCGTCTGGGTCGGGGTCGATCGGGAGGGTAAGATCAGCCGCTTCAGCGTGGACGAGCTGGCGCAGCGGACGAACGGGTCCGCGCCGCACTGGCTGGTCCAGGCCAGCACCCACCACACCCTCTACCTGGTGGGGGAAACGGGAAAGGCGGCGGCGGTAGCCGTCCACGCGGTTCCGGCCACCAGCGAGGACGGCGAAGGAGCGTCCATTTATCGGGTTTCGGCGCTGCCGGACGGCGAGCCCCTGGCGGCAATCTTTGCCCTGCCTCCGCGGGCGGAAATCAAGGAGGACGAGTACGTCCTCACCGTCACGCGAGCGGGGATTGTAAAAAAGACCGCGCTGGGCGAGCTCCCCGGACCCTCGGCGCAGACCTTCATCCTGGCCAGGGTGAACGAAGGGGATGCCTTGGGCTGGGCACTGCACACCAGCGGGCAGGATCAAATCATCCTGGCCACGGCGGATGGGATGTCCATCCGCTTCAGTGAAAACGAGGTCCGCCCGATGGGACTGGTCGCGGCTGGGGTGGGTGGGATCAAGCTTAGTGCGCACGACGAGGTGGTCGGCGCGGACGTGATCCCCCAGCAGGTTGAATTCCACGAAATCTTTCTGCTGACCGCGGATGGGCGCGCCAAACGGGTGGCGTTGAAAGAATTTCCGGTCCAATCCCGCTACGGGATGGGAGTGATCGCCTGGAACCTGGGGAAGGGCGCCCTGTTAGCCGGCATGCTCGCCGGCCGGACGAACACGCGCATCTTCTTCTACACCCGCAACGGAGCTTTCCAGAAGATTTTGCTCGAAGAAGCCCCTTTTGCCACTCGCGCCGGGCAGGGGAAGCTGATCGCCAACCTGGCCCTGGCGGATGAAGTGGTCGGGGTGACCTGTGGTGGGGAAGAGATGGCCCCTCTAAAAGCCGCATCCCCAGACGTGAAGCCGAAAGCGCGAAACGCGGCCCAACCCAAAGGGGAAGGCAATGGGGTGAACGGAAGCGGCCCGGCGAAAAAAGCGCCCGCCCGCTCCGCCAGCGGCAAGATCGCCATCCCGGTGAAAGCAGTCAAGGAAGCGAGCAACAAGGCAAAAGCAGCCGATCTGGCCCGCTCAAAAGCTGCCGGCGGAAAAACGGTGAAAAAGGCCTCGGCCTCGACGGCCGCGGTCCAACCGGATTTATTCGCGGAGGAACTACCGGTAAAGCCGGCCCGGAAGACGACGGCGAAGCCTGCTCCGGCCAGGCCGAAGGAAAACGAAAAGACCGCCGGGCGATCGAAGGGCGCGGCGGAAAAGAAATCTCCCCAGGCGAAAGCTGGCGCCAAAGCGAGCCAGCCTCCGGCGGAGAAGACCCCCACGGCCAAAAAGCCTGCGGCGAAGAAACCCGCCGCCAGGATCCCCGCAGCGAAGGCGCCGGCGCCAAAGACGCCCGCCGCAAAAAAGCCGGCGGCGAAAAAGCCTGCCGCGGATGCAGCATCCCAGCCCGCGAAGACCGGGAAACCGGCGAACCAAAAATGAGATCAAACAACCGCCTCTCTGAATGGGAGGCGGTTGTGCTTAGAAATATCCCTGGCCGTTCATTTTGTGATCGTGAAAAACGAGTAGTGATAGCTGATCTTATTTTCCACCACGCCCAGGGTATCGCTGCCGTCGAGGACGCGCCCGGCATTCGAGGTGGCCTCCCAAACCAGGGTGCGAATCGACCCGTTGGCGGAGGAGCCTTTGAGAGTAAACGTGGCATTGGGCAAAACCTGGCCAAACAGGCTGGCGTACCATGCTTTGAGCGCCTCGGCTCCCTGGATCGTGCGGGCGGCGGTGACGTGGACGGCGTTTGAATTGTACAATCCGGCTACCATGCCTGGATTGCGCGTATTCAGGGCATCGATCAACTGTTGGGGGAGATCCTTGGGCTGGCTGGCGATTGCGTAGCCATAATCGTGGATCGTCGTCCACAGGCCAGGGAGATCTCGCCGGCATTCGTCCCAACTGAAAAAGTTCACTCCACTCAAGTTCAGGCTGAGCGCCAGATTGAGAAATTCGGTGATATCACTGTTGGTCGGCTGCCAGCCGCTGACCTTATAGGTAGGTCCGGTGGGGATGACCGGGCGGAAGGGGGTCAGCGCCTGGAATTCCTGCACGGTGCGGTTGAGCTGGACTGCAGGATTGTGCGCTTGCTCCCAGTAGACCTGGGGCATGTTGTAATCGCACTCGTTGAGGAAATCCTGCCAGGGAAGCTGGGGGTGGTAGGAAGGGTAGCGGTACGAGCTGAGGGCCATGGGCAGGTTGGGGTAGGCGCTGCGCATGGCCGCCATAAACGACCGTGCGGCGGCGGCCTTCCCGGATTGGGTGTACTCGACCTCCGCGTCGATCACGTACCCATCCAGGCCGGTGGCCTGCAAGCGCTGGATGGCCTTCGCAGCCTCACCCTGGGGATTGTTTCCGTATACGTAGTGCCAGCCCCAGGGTGAGATGCCCTTCTGGCGCAGCGCCTGGACCACGCCGGGGACGCGGTCAAAGCTGGTGCCGGCGTCAACGTTGGCGTTATTGACCCCATCGGCGATCTTGATCAGCACGTGCGTAAATTTCGACTGAGCGGCCTGATCGGCGATGGCGGCCGGGTTCCCCCCCTCGCAATCTACGATCTTCCAAATAAAAAACCCTTTTCCCTGGAGCTGCATTGATCATTCCTCTTTACGATAAGGATCTTTTTCGGGTATGAATAAGTTCTTTCCTGCGACCCGGTGGGCCCCAGGGGAAGATGTTATGAGGTAAGATTTCCCCCCAGGCCCAACTCGGGGGCAATCTGGCGCATAGCCAGGATCACATTGTCGACGTGCTCCCACAGCTCCAGGTCGAATTGCTCGGTTGCCTGGGCAATCTCCTCACGGTTGGCTCCAGCGGCGAAGGCCCGGTCTTTCCACTTTTTCTTCACCGAAGAGGAGGTCAGATCGTACAGCGACCGGGAGGGGCGGACCAAGGCGACGGCAGTGATCAGGCCGGTAATCTCGTCACAGGCGTAGAGCGCCTTTTCCATCCGGGTTTCGCGGGGAACGCCGGTAAAATCCGCGTGGCTTAACACTGCCCGGACAATCAGCTCGGGGACGCCGCGCTCGCGAAGCATCGGCGCGCCAAGCACAGGATGGTCTGGGATCGTGGGATGGATTTCCCAATCGAAGTCGTGGAGCAAACCGGTCAGACCCCAGGTTTCAACATCTTCACCATATTTCTCGGCATAAAAGCGCATGGCGGCTTCGACCGAGAGCATGTGGTTGATCAGATTCTGATTCTTAACGAAATCCTGTACGATTGAAAGCGCCTGTGGGCGGTCCATTTTACCTCCATAAGATGCAAATTCTGTTCCAGTTAACAAAAACGAGCAGCGAGAACCGTGATACGAAATTCGTCAGTAAAGAAGGAAAAGAACGGCCTGTCCGGCACAGGGAGAACAGCTCTTCGTGTCTTTGTGGTTCAGTTTTTCTCCGTGGGCTCTGTGGTAAAGATTTTTCCAAGCTCGTTCGGAAAAATCGGCTCGGGATTGCCCAGGACGGGAAGCGGGTGAGCGAAGAAGACCTCCCAGATCGCGATCGACCGGGCAGGGATCTCGCGCGCCGCCCAGATCCAGTTGTAGCTGCGCTGATCCGCGGGCACGCCGATCGCGGGGAGCCCGAGGGTATTGCATAGGAAGACGGCGCGAGAAAGATGGAAATCCTGGGTGACCAGGATCGCCTCCTTCAGACCAAAGATCGCGCGGGCGCGGTAGCAGGTATCGTAGGTTCGCCGGCCAGCATAATCGAGGACGATATCCTCCTCAGGGATGCCCAGGCGGATGGCGTAGGCTTGCATGGATCCTGGCTCATTATAATCAAGGAAGCGATTATCGCCGCTCATCAGCAGTTTTTCCACTTTCCCGGCGAAATAGAGATCCGCCGCAGTCTGGACGCGGTCGCGCAAAATCTGGGAGGGGCTGCCGTCGCGAGAAAGGCCGGCGCCAAAAACGACCGCCGCGCGGTACTTGCCTGCGGGCACATCGCCGGGAGGAACGATCCGCGTGCGGCTGTAGGCCAACACCGCCAATTGGGACAACACCAGGCCCACCAGTCCAATCGCGACGATCCAGATTAGGACTCTCAACAGCATGGTCATTAATTTTCGGAGCACGTTGGTTTACTTCGCATTGATCAGGTAGATTGGCTTACTTTCCTATCAGGGTATACAACTGCACGCCGGCGCTTTCTGTCAGGTCGCGCAGGCCGTCGTAAAAACTGTCGTCGACGATTCGCAAATCCTGTATGTCATACTGGTTATTGGCAGCGCTGAGGACCGCTTTGCCTTCGTCGGTTTTGACGTACTCCTGGAGCGCATCGATGATTTCCTGTCGATCAGCGGTGGAAAGCTCGCTGGAAAATGACAGACCGAGATTCGGGATGATTGGATCGCTCTGCCAGAGGATGACCACCCGGCTCATCGCATCGGGTAAATCCTTCTGGACCGCGGAAGCGGTGCGCGGGTCGCCAAAGCTGCCGTATACTGCCGCAACATCGCATATTCCCTGAATATACAGGGCGCGGACTGCGGCGCTGTAACTCTGCACGACAACACCATCCTCCAGCGTCAGGCCAATCTGGTTGAGTAGGCCGTATGGAGCGATGTAACCCGCGATGGATTGCGGATTCACCCAGCAGGGCCGCTTCCCCTGAAGTTGGGTGAGAGCGGTTTCTGGGCCGGCCGTGTTTTTGTTCGTGTTGGGATCATAATACGAGGTCAGCCCGCTACTGGCGTTGGCCATGAATTGGAAGGAATAGCTGTACACGCCAAAATGATTGGTCATCAGCCCGATCTCAACGATCCCCAGGCGGCGGGCGATGATATAAGTGAGCGGGGGAAGCCAGGCAAGGTGGACGTTGCGCTGGTCTATTCCGCGGACGAGCTGATCATAATTGTCGGAAATCTGGCTTTGGATGGTAATCCCGGTTTTGTTGGAGAGATAGGCGGCCAGGGTTTCCGCGTTCGAGCTGACGTCGGCGGCATTCCCTTCGGCGACCACGCCCAGGATCAAGGGATTCTGGCTCGATCCCAGGGGGTAGGGGGTGGGGGTAGATGTACCAATCGCGGGAAGAGGGGTGATCGTAGGGAGCGGAGGAGTGGCCGAGGGCGTTTGTACCGGTTTTTGCTGGCAGCCGACCAGGGCGATGACCAGCAGGCCTGACCAGATCAGGCGGGAAAGGAGAGAAGGGAGAGGGATAAGAAAGCGTTCGATCATAGCAAAGGTACAGGCCCGTTTCTTCTCTTTATAATGGTATAATGCCATTATGCGTTCAAATGAAGCCCGAGCATGGATACTTGTGGTCGGGATCCTCGTGATCCTTGGCCTGGGAGCCTGGGGAATTATCCAGGTGATCCGCGAAACGACCAATTCTGCTTTGACGCCCATCTCTCAGGGCAGCGACAGCCTGCGCACCCAGGTCGCTGAATTTTTACATCCATCTCCGACGGTCATCCCGGATCCGATCACCGTCGTCCAGGAGGTTCGCCCCCTGGCCCGCCTGGAAACCATTCAGTTTACAGTTGAAAAAGTGATCACCGCCGAAACCGACCAGGGTCTTTTCGGAGCTCTGTTTGGCGACCGGCTGCTGTTTGTGGCCCACGGCACGGTGATCGCCGGGGTAGACATGGGGAAAATCCGCACGGAGGATATCTCCATCCAGGATGGGGTACTGGCTATGACGTTGCCGCCGGCCGAAGTGTTCGTCTCAACCCTGGACAACTCGAAATCCTATGTATACGATCGCCAAACCGGTGTTTTAACCCATGGTGATACCAACCTGGAGACCACTGCGCGCCGCGCCGCGGAGACGGAAATCCTGAAGACGGCTATGGAGGATGGGCTCCTTAACCAGGCGCAGCAGAATGCTGAAAACTATCTCACCCAATTCTTGAGGGCCCTGGGATATGAGCGCGTCGTTTTTCGGACTGGCACCCCGGTTCCAGGGCAAGCCCCGCCGCTGCTCACCTCGACTCCCACCCCGTAAGAATCCCATTTCCCGTTTCGACCGGTATCACCACAAACGCAGGGACCATTATACCTTCTCTGTCCATTCTTTGCTTCTGTATTTCCGGTGGAGGAGCTCCAACGCGCGCTCCTGCTCGCCGGGGGTGAGCTCGCTACTCTCCAGGCGCAGATTCAGCGCCTTTGAGAAGCCTGCCGCAAACGATTCCGCAGCTTCTTCCCAACTCACCTGCCTGGCGAGGACCGTCTCGACCGTCGCTGCCCGGGCGAGTAAGCGCCGGGCTGCTTCCTCACGGGCCTCCTCATCCGGAAAAACCAGCGCCTGCGTGATGCGCGTTAGATCGCCGGTGAGAGGCAGCGAACCGTGCTGCAGAACCCCATCTCTGCGGCGAGCCTGGGCGCTGCCGATCAGCTTTTTCCCACGGACAGTGATCTCGTAATTGGAGGGTACTTCAAAGCACACCGGGCCTGCCGGATCAGTCCCGACCGGAAGGGTATAGCGATCTTCGGCAGACGCCTGAAGGCCCAGGCAGGACAATGCAGCCAGCAGGCCCTGAGCCAGACGGCGGTAGCTTTCGAGAACGCTGCCCGCCAGGCGTGGCTCCTGTCCCGGACCGATGACCGAGTAGGTCAGCTCGTCTGTGTGCAGGATGGCCCGCCCCCCGGTTGGGCGGCGCACCAGCTCCCAATCCTTTTCTTCCAGCACGGCCAGGTCTACTTCTGAGACCGGCTGGGCGAATCCCAGGGAGAGGCAGGGTGGGTTCCAGGCATACAACCTCAAGGTCGGGGGGACCGATCCCTTTCCAACCGCGTTGAGGATGGCTTCATCCACCGCCATATTCCAGGCCCCGGAGGCAGGTTTCATCACCAACAGCCTCCAGGTAGCAGGGTCCAGTTGCAAGGCAGGTTCTCCTTGGGTAGAAAATTCGCCATTCAATCAGACCTTAAGGGTCCAAAACTCTCAGGGTCTTGTATTCAAAAAGGATTATAACGAATGATCCGCGATAGAGAAAGGTGATGCGGTTTGCGTTAACTTGATTAAGGTTTCGGCCATGCTATAATGAATTGTATTTTGTATTAATTGATAAGAATTTAAGGTTTTTTTAACCTGGGGATAAGCGTTCCGACTCGATCGATTCATCAGTCGGGGTGGTCAATTGGCTGCCGATTTGCCCGTATCGAACGCGAACCCGATTCGCAGCTACCTCGAGGAGATTTCATGCCTGCCCGCACCCATGCTGCTCATCCAGGACGCCGTCTAGCTGGAATGGCAGGTGCGGTGTAAGATCTATCGATTGTGCAACACCAGGTTTCAGAAAAAAGGAGGTGATCATCTGAACCAGAGATAAAACCTATTTCAATTTCAGTAGAATACCCCGTGAAGTTCCTATCTGGAAGGTTCAGACCCTTCCAATGGGAAATTTCTGCAAGCAAACGTACAAGGAGAATTAAGAGATGTCCAAGAAACTGATGTTTGTCACCAGCATCATGCTGATTGCGGTGTTCGTCCTGACCGCCTGCGCCCCGGCTGCGACCCCCACGCCAACCGAGGCCCCAGCAGCTCCCGCAGCGACCCAGCCGCCTGCGGCCGCTCCGACGGAAGCTCCCGCGGCCGCTCCGACGGAAGCTCCCGCCGCTGCTCCGACCCAGGCTCCCGCCGCTGCAGGTGGTGGAGAGGTCTACTATCTAAATTTCAAGCCCGAAGTCGCGGATATTTATGCCAAAATTGCTGATGCATACAAAAAAGAAACAGGTGTAACCCTGAAGGTAGTCACTGCTGCCGCGGGTACCTACGAGCAAACCCTTAAGTCAGAAATTGCGAAAGCAGATGCCCCTACATTGTTCCAAATCAATGGCCCGGTTGGGTATGCAGCGTGGAAAGATTACACTGCTGATCTGAAGGATTCCGAGCTGTATAAACATCTTTCCGATAAATCCATGGCCGTAACCGATGGGGATGGCGTATTTGGTATCCCATACGTTGTGGAGGGGTACGGGATCATTTACAACAACGCCATTATGAACAAGTATTTCGCCTTGAGCGACGCTAAAGCCAAGTCCATAAATGAAGTCAACAATTTCGCCAAGTTGAAAGAAGTTGTCGAGGACATGACCGCCAAGAAAGGCCAGTTGGGAATCAAAGGCGTATTTTCTTCGACTTCTTTGAAAAAAGGCGAAGACTGGCGCTGGCAGACCCACCTCGCCAATGTCCCTGTTTTTTATGAATTCCGAGACAATAAGGTTGACATTAAAGATCCCAATGCGACCAAAGAAATTAAGTTCCAATATTCCGACAACTTTAAGAACATCTTCGATCTCTATCTGAATAACTCGGTAACCAGCCCCAAGCTGCTTGGCAGCAAGAGCGTGGACGATTCCATGGCAGAGTTTGCCCTGGGCCAATCGGCGATGGTGCAAAATGGGAACTGGGCCTGGGGTCAAATCTCGGGGGTCGATGGAAATGTCGTCAAGCCGGAGGATGTGAAATTCCTGCCGATTTATACCGGCATGCCAGGCGAGGAGAAACAAGCGCTCTGCGTCGGAACCGAGAACTTCTTCGCGATCAATAAGCAGGCTTCGCCAGAGAAGCAGAAACTTGCCGAGGATTTCATCTACTGGCTGTACAGCAGCCCGACCGGCAAGGCTTTCGTCACCAATGATCTGAAGTTTATCGCACCCTTCGATACTTTTGCCGAGAACGAAAAACCAACCGACCCACTGGCGAAAGAGATTATTCGCTACATCAGCGACACCAATTTGTACAATGTATCCTGGAACTTCGTCGTCTTCCCGAGCCAGACTTTCAAGGACAATTTTGGCGCTGCCCTGTTGAAGTATGCACAGGGAAATATGAAATGGGATGACGTAAAACAATTGTTTATCGATCAATGGAAGGCTGAAAAGGGCAAGTCCTAATCCAACAGATTCCCTTACGAAACTCACCCTGCACGAATCCAAGTGCAGGGTGAGTTTCCAAAGCATCACATCGGTGTATAGGGCAGAAGGAGACCAGGCCCGAATGGAAGAACACGAAGGATAATCCTATGCAAAAAATGCCATTACGATATTATGCCTTTTTTACAGTTCCGACCTTCGCCGCATTCTTCATTTCCTTTTTTATTCCATTTCTCATGGGAATTTACCTGTCATTTACGAAATTTACCACCGTGACAAACGCAAGATGGGTGGGAGTAGAAAATTACGTTCGGGCTTTTTCGGAGGATCGAGATTTTATTAACGCAGCGATATTTACGGCGAAGTTCGCTGCGATTTCGATAGTTACGATCAATCTCCTTGCCTTTTTGCTTGCCCTCCTGCTAACGCGCGGTATAAGAGGCACCAATCTCTTTCGGACCGTATTCTTCATGCCCAACCTCATCGGTGGGATTGTTTTAGGTTATATCTGGCAGTTAATTATCAACGGGGTCCTGGTCAATTTTGGGGTCGACATTACGTACAAGGCAGAATATGGATTTTGGGGCCTGGTGGTTTTAATGAACTGGCAGATGGTCGGGTACATGATGATCATTTACATCGCCGGCATTCAGAGCATCCCCACCGAACTTTTTGAAGCTGCCGAAATAGACGGCGCAAACGAGTTGCAATCCTTACGGAGCATCACCATCCCGCTGGTCATGCCATCGATCACCATCTGTACATTCCTTACATTAACAAATTCCTTCAAGCTTTTTGACCAGAACCTCGCGCTCACGGCAGGCGCTCCGGGAAAAGAAACGGCCATGCTCGCGCTGGATATTTTCAATACTTTTTACGGCCGAAACGGCTATGAAGGAGTGGGTCAAGCAAAGGCTGTCGTATTCTCCATTTTCGTGGCAATTATCGTATTGGTCCAGCTCCGCATGAACCGGACCAGGGAGATTGAAAGCTGATGACCGAGAGAAAACGCTTCGAGGATAATGTAATTTTTGGCTTTTTGCTGATTCTGGCGATCCTGTATCTCATGCCCATGCTGATCATTCTGTGGAACTCATTCAAGGGTAGATTTTATATTGCCGATACCCCTTTTGAGCTGCCCAATGCGCAAACCTTTGTCGGATTTAAAAATTACACCAACGGGATCGAAAAAACTGGATTTCTTACCTCTTTTGGATATTCCCTGTTCATCACGGTGTTTTCTGTGGCGGTCATCATCCTTTTTACGTCTATGACCGCGTGGTGCATTACCCGAGTGAGATCCAGGGGCAGCACCTTTCTGTATTATTTATTAGTTTCCTCCATGATCGTTCCCTTTCAGATGGTGATGTTCACCATGTCAAAGATGGCAAATATCCTTCACCTGGATAACCCGATCGGGATTATTTTTATCTACCTTGGATTTGGAGCAGGATTATCGGTATTCATCTATAGCGGCTTCATCAAGACCATCCCGCGCGAGGTCGAGGAAGCCGCAACGATTGACGGATGCAGCCCGATTCAGACTTTCTTTCTGGTTGTCCTTCCGATTCTCAGGCCAATTACGATTACGATTGCCATTCTCAATACTATGTGGATCTGGAATGATTATCTGTTACCCTACCTGGTGATCGGCAACAACTATAAAACCATCCCCATCGCGGTTCAATATCTGCGGGGGGGCTATGGCAGCCAGGATATGGGCGCCATGATGGCTTTGCTTGTCCTGGCAATTATTCCAATTATCATATTCTATCTAACCAGCCAGGATTCGATTATCAAAGGTGTGGCGGCCGGAGCGGTCAAGGGCTAATCAAACCGCCTGGCCAGGCCGACCGTCAGGGTTTGCGCCTGTTATCGCGCTCGAAGGACTTCGCCTGAAACCTCCCCCAAAATCCGGTTAACGGGTTTTGGGGGAGGGTGCGTAGATACTTCTTTTGCATGATAGAAAATCTTCTCCGAAACGAATAAAATAAATCCAATGAAGAAAATTTATGATGGTAGAATCAATGACTTTGGTTCGGGGAGGATGAATGCAGCGTCATCTTTATCGTTGGGCTGGTATATTAATCCTTATCGGTATGATTCTGGCAGCGTGCTCGAAGAGCCCACAACCCCTGCCTGAAGAACAGCCGACTCAGGCTCTCGCGTCAATAACGCCTGCTCCGTCTGTATCCCCAACCCCAGAAGCAGTCAAACAAGTGGTTCAGGAAGCGCTGGATTTCCAGCGCGCTCCACAGCAACCGCGGGAGTCGGCAAAGACAACCAACCTGGTTCTCTGGCACCGCTGGAGCGCCGATGAACTGGTGGCGATCGACCAGGTGATCGAAGATTACCAGTCCACCCATCCCGGCGTAACGGTCGAGCTGATCACCCCGCCTAATTTTGATTCGACGGTTGATATCGCCATCCAGGCCGGCCTGGGGCCTGACGTGATCGCCTGGAACAATTCCGTAATCGGCAGCCTGGCTGAACATAAGAATATCGTCCCCCTGGATGGCCCCGATCTCAACCAGGGTCTGTTGTTCGATCTGTTCGAACCCGCCGCTGCGAACGGGGTGATCTGGAAGGGAAAAATCTGGGGCCTGCCGCAGGCCCAGTCGGGGTTGGCGCTGGTATACAACAAGGAAATCGTGAAAGAAGAATACCTGCCCAAAGACCCGCTGGATTTCGCCGCTCTGCTGGATCGGGCCAGGCAGTTTCAAACCAACACTGGAAAGACGCTGATCTGCAACCCGGGTTTCAGCAGCGGTTCCCCGGATGTGGCGGGGGATCTCGCCCCGGTCTTTTTTGGGTTTGGCATCCCTATGTACGTCGATGAAAACGGCCGCGGTTTCCTGGATACGCCCGAAGCGATCAACGCGGCGGATTGGCTGTCCAGTCTCAATGAGGTTTCCCCCGCGGAGAATTCACCAGAAACCTGTAAGGACTCTTTTGAAAAAGGTGACGTGGGTATGTGGTGGACGGGGCCGCAGGCCATCCCAGGGATCGAAAAAAGCGGCATTAACTATGGGATCCTCCCCATGGGGAAACCCATGGTCGACGTCCAGGCATTGATGTTGACCCAAAATGCCGTCGACCGCGGTAACCAATCCATCGCCCTCGACCTGATGCGTTATCTCTCGGGCCAGGAGGTACAAAAAAAACTGGCCTTGCTCAACAGGACCATCCCCACCACTTCCGTGGTCTTCGACGATGCGGAGATTGCCAGGGAACTGGTGGTCACCGGATTTGGGGACGCGCTCAGGCTGGGGATTGCCCGATCGCCTTCTCCCTTCGCGGCCGCGGTGAAGGATCCGCTGGCGAAGGCAATCCAGGCGATCTGGTCCGGAAGTGCTGCGCCTGAGGAAGCGATGAAGACTGCGCAGGAAGAACTGGATGTCGCGGTCGAGAAGCTCCGCTGAGCCATCCGGCACGATTGCTGTAACGGTTAAGGACACGGTGGTACAATAACCGTCTTGTAGATAGAAAGTAAATTGAAGCGATATGAGACAAACAGGACCGATTTCTCAAAAAACGCAGGCCGCGCCGGCGAATGGCGTTCATCCGGTGGAGAACTCGCCCAACGTCGAAATCCAGCTTCCCGATGGCCGCCGGTTCGAAGGGCCGCGGGGAACGCCGATCGGGAAATTCCTCGAGCTGATCGCCGCTGAATCGCCCGCGCCGATCATGGGAGCGGTGGTCAACAGCCAGCTTCGCGAGCTGACTTATCCGATCGATATCGAGGCGAAAGTCAAACCGGTGACCATGGCGGACGCGGATGGGGCGCGCATTTACCGGCGCTCAGTCACGTTTCTGCTGGAAGTGGCCTTCGAAGATTTATTCCCAACGGCTACTCTGACCATCGACCATTCGATTTCTTCCGGCGGCTTCTTCTGCCAGGTGATCGACCGCCCACCGTTGAGCGAAGAGGAAATGGACGCGCTGCAGAAGCATATGCAGGACCTGGTCGCCGCAGACCTGCCGTTCGAGCGCCAGATTGTGCCCCTGGACGAAGCGATTACCTATTTTCAATCCCAGGGACAATCCGACAAGGTACGGCTGCTCGCCTATCGGCAGAAGGACACCCTCGTCCTCTACCGCCTGGGACCGCACCAGGATTACCATCACGGCTACATGCTCCCCTCGACCGGCTACCTGAAATGGTTTGCCATCCGGCCAATGGGGGATGGGTTTGTCCTCCAGTACCCGCGCCGCCATTCGCCGACTAAACTGCTACCCATGCCCGAATCGCCGCGGCTGCTGCTGACTTTCCGCAAGTACGGCGACTGGCTGACCCGCCTCGGAATCGACAGCGTGGGTGTGTTGAACGACGCGATCAAAGCCGGGCGGATCCGCGAAATCGCCCTGGTCTCCGAGGCGCTTCACGAGCACGAGATCAGTGAAATCGCCGAAGAGATCTCCGGGCAGCGGGATGAGGTACGGATCGTGCTCATCTCGGGACCATCCTCCTCCGGGAAGACGACATTTTCCAAGCGGTTGGCCGTTCAACTGCTTGCGCAGGGTCTCTCGCCCTTCGCGCTTGAAATGGATAATTACTTCGTCGACCGGGAGTTGACCCCACGCGACGAAGACGGGCAGCTCGATTACGAGTCGCTCGGTGCACTGAACCGCGAAACTTTAAATGAAGATCTAAAGCATTTGGTCGCAGGGGATAAGGTTCAATTGCCCCGCTATAATTTCCGCCTGGGACGGAGCGAGCCGGGCGAGATCGTCCAATTGCGCAGGGATAACCTGGTCATCCTGGAAGGCATTCACGGGCTGAATCCCAGGCTGCTGCCCGGAGTACCGATCGAGCAAACCTACCGCATCTATGTCTCCTGCCTGACCCAGCTCAACCTGGACCACTACAACCGTATCTCCACGACCGACACGCGGCTGATGCGGAGGATCACCCGGGATGCGCGCGAGCGGGGCTATTCGGCCCAACAAACGATCGGGCGGTGGGAATCGGTGCGGCGCGGCGAGAAACGGCATATCTTCCCGTACCAGGAAAATGCCAAAGCGATGTTCAACTCGGCGCTGGCGTATGAAATTTCGATCCTCAAGCCGCTGGTCGAGCCGCTGCTGCGCCAGGTTCCCTATGGGACACCGGAGTATATCGAAGCAAAGCGGCTGCTGGCCTTCCTGGAGTGGTTCCTGCCCGTCCATCCCGACCCGGTCCCAGATAACTCGATCCTGCGTGAATTCATCGGCGGCTCGATCCTCCAAGACTTCAAAGTGTGGCAGGGTTAAAAAAATCGGCCACAGAGCACACAAAGGACACGGAGAGAAAAACAGAGAAAAGAGAACGGAGAATAGTCCTTTCGGCACTATTCTCCGTTCTCTTTTCTCTGCTCTCTTTTTTTCTCTGAGATTTCCCTGGACTGCCCGTCCACCTATGCCGCACCACACCTGTGCCGCACCACAGGTGCAGGCAGGTGCAGGCAGGTGCAGGCAGGACAGTCTGTGCCCTCTTGTTGAATCTTCTTTAGTTGTCTACCGCTGCGCGGATGATGCCGGAGAGACGGACCATGCCTTCCTGGATGCGCTCGGGAGTGGGGTAAGAGAAATTGAGGCGCATGGTGTTCTGTCCGCCGCCGCAGGGGTGAAAGGAGGCGCCGGGGACGAAGGCGACTTTGGCCTCGATGGCCGGCTTGAGCAGCTTTTCTGAGTTCATCCCATCCGGCAGAGTCGCCCAGAGGAACAGGCCGCCCTGGGGGTAGGTCCAGGAGACGCCCGCTGGCATGGTCTCTTCCAGGACGTCGAGCATCACATCGCGCCGCTCGCGGTACACAGAGCGGATCACCTTGACGTGCTGGTCGAGGAAGCCGCCCTTGCCAACTTCGTGGGCGACGATCTGGTTGAAAGTGGCCGTATGCAGATCACAGCCCTGTTTGGCCTGACCCAGCTTGCGAATGACTTCCGGCGGCGCGATGACCCAGGCGAGGCGGATGCCGGGCGCCAGAATCTTCGAGAAAGTGCTCAAATAGATGACGTTCCCGCGGTAGCAGCAGTCGCCGTTTCCGGGATGGATGTGCCCATCGAGCTCTACGACCGAGGGGAGGTTTTCGCCTTCATAGCGCAATTGTCCGTAAGGGTCATCTTCGATGATCGGCACACCGTAACGGTCGGCCAGCTCCACCAACTGCTTGCGGCGCTCGAGGGAAAGAGTGGTGCCGGTGGGGTTCTGGAAGTTGGGCAGGACATAAATGAATTTGGGTCCAGTGCGCAGGGCGTTTTCCAGGGCGTCAGTGATCATGCCGTTCTCATCGGAGGGGACGGCAACGTATTCCGCGCCATAGGCATTCCAGGCCTGGAGCGCACCCAGGTAAGTAGGAGACTCAACCAGGATCCGGTCGCCGGAGTTGATGAAGATCTTTCCAAGCAGGTCGAGCGCCTGCTGCGAGCCGGAGGTGATCAGTACGTTCTCTAGCGTTACTACAATGCCGTAGCGCGCGGAATGGCGCACGATCATTTCACGTAAGGGTGTGTACCCTTCCGTGGCGCCGTACTGGAGCGCGGTCGCGCCGAAGTTGGTCAGGACGCGCGTACAGGCTTCCTGGATTTCTTTGACCGGAAATACATCCGGTGCTGGCATACCCCCGCCGAAGGAAATTACATCTGGTTGTTCAGTCAATTTGAGTAATTCTCGGATCGCCGAACTTCCCATTCGTTGAGTGCGTTGAGCATAACGATGGTCCCAAGGGGTTTGCATAAACTTGATGTCTCCTTTGAAGATCACTACATAAAATCCGTCCGGCCGGGTCTCTTCTGGCGTGGATCGGTGGATACCGGTGAAAGCTCAACAAACGAACCCTTTCCAAGAGGAGAGGTGAAGATGCGGGCGATTGACGCCCGCATCGACTCGTTCTCACTCAGATTCACTTCGGAAACCGGCTGGTCACCACAGCCGGCGTAGGTAGGACCAACCGGTCACCTACCTTTAGCTCCGCAGGGGCTTTGCCGGCGGCGGTTGGAGCGCTCTGGAAGATGGCGATCTGCGTACCTTCCTCGGCGGATTTTTCTTCGATGAAGGCCTGGCCGGTGAGGAAACCATCGCTGTCGACCGCACAACTGGTCACCTGGCCGATCACCCTGCCTTTCTTGTCCAATACCGGATCTCCGTGATGGGCCATACGAACGCCCTTTTCGGTGAAGCGGAAGCGGACCACGATGCCCGTGCGGCATTTCTCGCGCTGGATGTAGGCTTCGCGCCCGACAAACCAGGCCTTGTAAGTTTTTACGTAAGAGCCAAACCCCGCTTCAGCGACCCCGAGGTTCATCTCGCCGCCCATTTCATTGCCATAGAGGGGCAGGCCGGCCTCGGTGCGCAGCGAGTCGCGGGCTCCCAAGCCGCAGGGCTTGAGACCCATTGGCTTACCCGCTTCGAGGAGGGCGTCCCAAAAGGCGGGGGCTTTTTCCGGGTGGATGAAGAGCTCGAAGGCCATCTTTTCGCCGGTGTAGCCGGTGCGTGAAACGACCAGGTCGAACCCGCCCAGTGTAGCATCGCACAGCTCGGTGCGTTTGAGGGCGTTGATCTTTTTCCGCGTCTTGGGATCGGTGCCCAGGGCGAGGAGAATGTCCTTCGAGCGCGGCCCCTGCAGAGCGATGTCCACGCGCATATCGGGGCCCTCTTTGGGATCGCGCAGGTTGCGCAGGACCACTTCCCGTCCGAAGGCGGTTGCCCAGGGGCGCCGCTCGTCGACGCAAACTTTGCCTTCCCGCACGGCATTCAGCCAGGCCCAGTCTTTGTCGTCATTGGAGGCATTGACCACCACCAGATATTTCTCAGGGCTGCGGCGGTAGACCAGACCGTCATCGATCACATCGGCTTCGGGGGTGAGGAACTGGGTATAGGCCGATTCACCCACCGCCAGGGCGGCGATATCATTGCCGCAGACGCTGTCCAGGAAGGAGAGTGCATCCGGCCCTTCGGCCTGGTACACGCCCATGTGGGAAACGTCGAAAAGGCCTGCAGCCTGGCGGGTCGCCAGGTGTTCTTCGACCACCGAGGAATACCAGACCGGCATCTCCCAACCGGCGAAGGGGACCATCCTGGCGCCCATCTTCTTATGGGTTTCGTTGAGAGAGGTTTTACGCAGCGTGCTGCCATCGCTCTCCTGCCAGACAAAGGCCGGCAGCGGCTGTCCCTCTTCGGTGGAGATACCGATGAAGAAGGGTTTACGCTCCGCAACCGGGTCGCCGTCGATCACTGGGGCTTCCGCGGCAGGCGCGGCGAGAACGACAACTGGCCCGGGGATGCGGCGGGTGATATCCGCGTCGAAGGCCACGAAGCCATCGGAGAGGTCGCGCAGCCAGGTCGCCGCCAGGCCAGCCTGCGCGCCTGGGACGGTGAGCTTGAAATGGTAAGCGTTCACGCAGGCCAGCGTACCAGCGACCTCGCCGCGCGGGGTCTTGAGCAGGGTGAGCTGGCTCGTGCCTGGCTGCAGCGTTTCGATATCGCTGGTCAGGGCATAGTTCAGGAAGGAGCGCACGTGCTCGCCGGTCAGGTCCAGCTCCACGCGGCTGGCCCCGTCGCCGGGCCGGTCGTCCAGGTAATTGAAATGGGGATAACCGTGGCGGGAGGTTTGCAAGTCTGCGCCAGCTTTCTCCGCCAGGCTGCGCACTTTGATTCTGGCTTCTTCGAGCACGGAAAAATCGACTTTGGCGCGGATCGCCGGTCCTTTGCGGGTCTCGATGGTGTACGGCCGGGTTGCATGGAGGATATCTGCGATGATATCCGCGACCTGGACCATTTGCTCTTCTTTCAACCCCCGCTGGGTCATCCAGGGAGTGCCCATACGCACGCCCGAGGCCTGCAAGGCAGCCTTGTCGCCGGGGATGGTGTTACGGTTGCAAACTAGGCCGGCGATATCGAGGATGCGCGCGGCCAAATCGCCTGAAAGAGGCGTTCCATCTGGCCCGACGATGCTCTTACAGTCGATGTTGGTGAGGTGGGTATCGGTGCCATTGAAGGGGATGTGGAAGCCGCGCTCTTTTAGGCGATCGTTGAGGACCCTGCAGTTACGTACGATCTGTTCCTGGAGCTGTTTGAACTGGGGGGTTTGGGCCAGCTTGAATGTGGTCGCCAGGGCAGCCATGGCGTGAACGTGTGGGCCGCCCTGCTCGCCGGGGAACACGGCCCGGTCGATCTTCTTACCCAGGGTAGAATCGGTGGTGAGGATGCACGCCGCACGCGGACCGATGAGGGTCTTATGGGTGGTGAAAGTAATCACCTGGGCATGTCCGACCGGCGAGGGGACGATCCTGGCGGCGATCAACCCGGCAATATGCGAGACGTCTGCCATGAGGGTGGCGCCGACCGAATCGGCGATGGCGCGGAAGCGGGCCCAGTCAGGCACCCATGAATAGGAGGAATACCCGGCGATGATGATTTTTGGACTGTGCTCGGTGGCCAGCGCCTGGACGGCATCGTAATCGATTTTTTCTGTCATCGGGTCGACGGTGTAGTGGAAAGCCTGGTATAACTTTCCGGAGCGATTGATCGGAGAGCCGTGGCTCAAATGGCCGCCGTGGAGCAGGTTCATACCCAGGATCGCGTCTCCCGGGTTGAGCAGAGCCGTATAGACTGCGTTGTTGGCCGGCGCGCCGGACAGCGGCTGTACGTTGACCTGGATCTGGTCGACGGTGTACCCATTGGCCGCGAAGGCTTCCGCGCAGCGCCGGCGGGCTAGCTCTTCGACCGTGTCAGCATATTCGACCCCTTTGTAATAGCGCGGGTCAGAATAGCGCCGGTAATAGGCCAGGCGAGCTGGATAGTCCAGGATTTCTTCTTCACTCATCCCGCGCGTTTCTTCGTCGGGATAGCCCTCCGCGTAGATATTCTGGAAAACTGATCCCAGGGCTTCCCGCACGGCCGCGGGAGCCTGGCTTTCGCTGGGGATCAGGATCAATTTTCGAAACTGGCGCTCGGCTTCAAGCTGGGTCAGCTCGTATACCTGAGAGTCGAGGTCTGCCAGCTTACCGCGGAAGAGAAAATCATCCATTCGTTTCTCCTTTAGGGGAAGCAGATCGCTGCGCTGGTATGGTTGTCGTATAAATACACAGTCCGTATTTATTGTAGTACCAGCCCCATAAAGGGTCAAGATGATTGATTTCAGTATAGCATAGTGCCAAACGTTATTCCGTAAACCCTGAATTAAGATTAACAAATCTCAGCGAGAGTATAATAAAAACAGGCAGATCATCACCTGAGGAGGCCGTATGCCGCGCGCCCAACCGACTGAACCGTTCGATCCAGGCCGATTGAAAGTCCTTCCCCTCACTCCCGAGCGCTGGCCAGACCTGGAAGCTCTTTTTGGCGCGAAGGGCGCAGTGGGAGGCTGCTGGTGTATGTGGTGGCGGATCCCGCGCGCGGAATACAATCGCCAGGTTGGCGAAGGCAACCGCAGATTGTTCAAGGGCATCGTCGAGCGGGGCGAAGAGCCCGGGCTGCTGGCTTACCAGGACGACCACCCGGTGGGGTGGTGCGCCGTCGCGCCGCGAGAGACCTTTCCCGGCCTGGAGAATTCACGGATCATGAAACGGGTGGACGAGCAGCCTGTCTGGTCGATCACCTGCTTCTTTATTCCCCGCCCCTACCGGCGGAGAGGGATCATGCTCCGCCTGGTCCAGGAAGCGGTGAAATTTGCCCGCGAGCGGGGAGCAGCGATCGTCGAGGCTTACCCTCACGAGCCGCGGGATGAGACTGTCCCGGGGGAGTTCGTCTTTACCGGCCTGGCCTCTGCATTTCGCAGCGCCGGTTTTATTGAGGTCGCCCGTCGATCTGAAACCCGTCCTTTGATGCGCTGGAGCGCAGGAGAATAGCCAGAATGGACGCATATACCAGCTCCACTTCGGAATCGCGATCGGGTGGGTGCAGTCCCATGCTTGCGTTGGTGCTTGCATCCCTGTGGGTCGTCATCCTGACCGCCGCCACCCAGGGTGGCTCCTGGCTGGTCGATGAGCTAATTAACGAGGGCGCGCGGTCGTCGCTGCACTCAGTACAGGCGATCATCCAACTGGTTTACGGGCTGGGCGTGGTGATCCCCTTCTCTATGCTGGCCCGTTCCTGGAAAGGAACTCCACCGGGAGGCGCGTTCCGCTCCTGGGCGCTGGCAGGCTGGTTCTGCCTGATCCTCACCCCGATTCGGCTGGTCGGAATGGTCCAGACTCAGCTCGGCAACCTGCTCCAGATCGTCATGACCCTTGTTTTCCTGGCGATTTGCCTATGGCTCGACCGCCGGTCCCTGCGGCCCGTCCGGAACTCTCTGAGAGGCCGCCCAGGCGGCGTTTCCATTGCCCTGATCCTGGCCGGTTTGGTCGGCCTGCCCTGGCTGGCGTGGGGAGCGTTGGGCTCGCCGGAGGATATCCTCCTCAACGTCGTGGCTGCTCTGCTCCTCGGTCTGGCTGTGGCCTGGATCCTGGAAATGGGCCTGTTTCAAAATCAAAATGATTCCGCCGAGGGTGAAACGTTTGGCCGTTTCCTGGCCCTGGGCTGGCTGGCCGCGACGGCGCTGGCCGTAATTGTGACCGGGTTTGGACTGCGGGGGCACGAATGGGTGCTGCTGTATGTCCTCCCGGGGCTGGGCTGGCCGCTGGTCGTACTGCGCTGGCAGGTTCGTCCGGCACGAGCCCCGGTCGAACTGCTGGTTGGCCTGACCGCTGCCTTCCCTCTACTTTTCGTCGATCCCTCCGAGCTGTCACTCGGGGTGACCGGCGGACCGGGAGAGCTGATCCAATGGGTGAACCAGGCCGGCCAGGTGAGCCTGGCAGTCTGCCTGGCATCCGGCCTGATCCTGTATGCCCTGCGGAACTCGCTGCGCGGGCTGCAGGCGAGCTCGCTGCGCTGGGCGCTGGCCGTCCTGGTCTGGGTCGCCGGTGGGGTGATCTACGCTTTGGTGGGGCAGCCTGGTTTTTACGGCGACCAGCTCTTTGTCATTCTGAAAGATCAGGCAGATTTATCACCTGCCCGGGCCATCCAATCCATTCCGGAGCGGCGCGAGTACGTCTACCGCACCCTGGTTCACCAGGCAGATACCAGCCAGGCAAACCTGCGGGCGGCCCTGGACCGGTGGCATATCGCGTATATACCATACTATTTAATAAATGGGCTGGAGGTTAACGCGGGACCATGGATGCGCGTCTGGCTTACCAACCAGCCCGAGGTCGACCGGGTGCTGGACAGCCCGCACCTGCGGCCCCTGCCGGCAGGTTTGGTAGTTTCTCGGGGAGACGAACCCGCCCCCACCCGGCCGCAATGGAACCTGACCAATATTGGTGCGGACCGGGTCTGGAGCGAATTGGGGGTCACCGGGAAGGGTGTAGTCGTGGGCCAGTCCGACAGTGGAGTGCAGGTCGATCATCCCGATCTCGCGGCGAGCTACCGCGGCGCGGGCGGCCAGAATGATTACAACTGGTGGGACCCATGGTTCCACACTGCTGCGCCGGTGGATTATGGCGGCCATGGAACCCACACCCTGGGAACAATTCTGGGGACTAAAACCGGCGTGGCCCCGGGGGCGCAGTGGATTGGCTGCGCCAATGAAGCCCGCAATATGGGCAACGTGGGGTTCTACCTGGATTGCATGCAGTTTATGCTCGCTCCCTTTCCCGAAAATGGCAACCCGCTGCGAGATGGCGACCCGGCCCGGGCAGCCGATGTGCTCAACAACTCCTGGGGCTGCCCGGAAACAGAAGGGTGTGATGCCAACGCTCTCCAACCTGCGGTGAAAGCGCTGAAGGCCGCAGGGATTTTTGTGGTCGCCTCCGC
>Ga0335070_10001070_pt1 | contig 31362 bp, 25 predicted proteins | sample Lox_Sample_13_FD_206722 | JGI IMG/M metagenome (GOLD analysis project Ga0335070, IMG submission 206722) | Soil microbial communities from Loxahatchee National Wildlife Refuge, Florida, United States - Lox_Sample_1.3 | ecosystem: Environmental > Terrestrial > Soil > Wetlands | place: USA...
CATCGGGACGATCGTTCTGGATGTAGTGCGCGCTGTTTTTCGCGATGACGCGAGTGCCGCGCGTCGATAGATGGGAGAGTTCCTCCTGCATCTTGTCCCAAGCATCGTTGACGGACTTGGCCAAGTCGGCTGGGAGTTCGGCGGATGGTTTGTCGGGATCGTGGGAGAGAACGACGAGCGGCAAATCGCCGAATGGACCGGTGGATGCGGCTTGCGCGGCACTCTGCGGAAAGGCCTTGAGTTCGGCGTAGTTCTCCAGGGCCGAGTGGAAGTTGCAGTTGGCGGCGCGCTCCACGGAATTGGTATCGCAAAAATCGAGCAAGCGCGGAATTCCGATCGGGTGGCTATAGGCAAGGAATTCCGCCTCTCGACCCCAACTACCCTCCATATTCTTCAGCTCGGGTGGAAAGCGATTTTCCTGGTCGGGATGAGAGGCATCCACGAATACGAGGCCTGCAACGTCCTGCGGATAGAGGCTGGTGTAGAGGCGGATGTCGTATCCGGCCATGGAGTGTCCGACGAGAATGTAAGGCGGAGCGATCTGCGCGGCTTGCAGCAAGGCGTGCAACTCTTCGGCGATGTCTTTGCTGGTGCGGGGACGCGAACTGGAGTCGCTGTATCCAAGGCCCGCACGATCATAGGAGCAGACGCGAACAAATTTCGCGATCTCGCGTTGGACTTTGCTCCAGGAAACGTAGCTGTCGCCCAGGCCGGAGTCGAGGATGACGGTTGGGCCGGCGTTGCCGAGACAATCGATGTGCATCTTGAGGCCGCTGACATTGACCAACTTGCCTTCCATCGGATTGAAGCGGCGATCACGGGCCTCGGAGACGTTCTCGTAGAGGAATCCGGCGACGGCAAGAAGAAGGATAAGAAAGAGCAGGGCGAAGAATATCCGCTTCAGCACGGAACGAGACGGCGCGGTAATGGGCGCGACATTGGACATGGGGAAGCTGTGAGGGCGTCAACGGTAAGCACCGTTGGCGGCATTTTACATGACTGGCGGAACTTTGATTCCCATGACGGCCAGCGATCGGATGAGTTCGCGGCGAACCACCGCTGCGGTGGCTAGTAGGAAGAGTCTTCGCTTCTCATCCGGCTCACTCAGAATCGGGTAACGGTGGTAGAAGGTGTTGAAAAGCTGTCCCAGCTGGAAGACATGCTTGGCCAGGTACGCAGGCTCGGTTGTGGCGATGCATTGGCCGATCACGTAGGACGTCTTCGCTGACGTGAGCCACAGTTCCCAGATCTCGTTGCCCTCCGGATCGCCGAAATACTGGGCGAAGTCTTGCGCCGAGAGTTGCGCAGAAACCTGGTCGGCGAATGACTCAGGATCGACTCCGGCTTTGCGGAAGATGCTGGTGGCACGAACAACGGCGTACTGCGCATAGGGGCCGGTCTCGCCTTCAAAGCTGAGGGCGTCTTTGAAGTCGAAGGCGATCACCGACTGCTTGGTGTATTTCAGCATGAAGTAGCGCAGGGCGCCGATGGCGATTTGCGTCGCGATGTCAAGGCGCTCAGCGTCGCTGAGTTGCGGATGGCGCGAGTCGACTTCGTTCTTGGCGGAAGCGATTAGTTGATCGAGCAGGTCGTCGGCTTTGACGCCGAATCCCTTGCGGCCGCTGACCCCGATGAAGGAGCGCGCCTTGTCTTCTTCGCTCAGGTTGTAGCCGAGCTCGGCTGCGCAGCGTGGAGTCAGCACCACCATCCCGTAAGAGAAGTGCGTGAAATGGTCTGCAGCCGCTCCGTGCCCCAGATCGCGCAGGGCTTCCTTAACGGTGTTTTGCGCTTCCGACTGTCGTACGTCGATGACGTTGTAGTTTTCGACTACCCCGCCGAAGTGAGGATGGTTCTTCTCACCGTCGGTGGTGGAGATCCAGCACTCGTGCTGGTTGGGGTAGCGATAGAACTTGCGGTATCCGAAGTCGCGTCCGAGCAGGCCGAACTTCCACATGTGGTAGGCAATGTCTTTGCCGACGTAGCCGACGGTGCCGTTGGAGCGGACGATGACTTTCTGATCTTCCTCGGAAACACGATCAAAGTCTTCCGCAAAATCTGAGCTTAGGTCGGAGTCCTCACTTTCGGCGCTCTCCGTCCCCGCGCGGCGCATGATCCAACAGCCCTTGTTCTTGCCTTCAGTCTCGAAAGTGAGCACGCCCGTCTCCTTTAACTTTTCGAAGGCGGCATTCCAGAAATGCAGGTGCAGGATTTCGCTCTCGCGCGGCAGGAAGTCGTATTCGATATCGAGGCGGTCCATGGTCTCGAGATGGCGTCGCAGGACGGCGGTCGAAATGATATCGGCGATTGCCGCCGCTTCGCTGGAGGCATCTTCGATTTCATGGAGAGTCTGCAACCGGACCTGCTTGTTGGCAACGTCCTTCTCGTACCAGTTGGAAACGCTGGCGTAGAGATCCCAGCAGTAGTAGTCGAAGCGCGGCTGGCGGGTCAGAGCTTCGATTTCGGCTCTGGACTTTTTCTCGATATGAGTAAAGCCGACCACCACGTCGGCCACCTGGACGCCCGTGTTATCGATGTAGTTCTGGATGTCGACTTCCCTGCTCGCGTAGCGCAGTAGGCGGACGAAGGTGTCGCCGAGGATGGCGTTGCGCAGGTGTCCGATGTGGGCGGCCTTGTTGGGATTGATGCTGGAGTGCTCGACGAGAATCTTGCCGGATGGAATTTCGTCGGCGGCCTTCTGATCGGAGGCCATGGCAGTCGACAACCAGGCGCGGTCGATCTTCACGTTGAGATAGCCGGGAGGAGTGACCTGCATCTCGGCAATGCCTTCGATGGGGCCGATGCCAGTGCGAATCCCCTCGGCGACCTTGAGCGGGGCCGAGCGTAGAGGCTTGGCGTAGGGGAACATGGGGATGGCGAAGTCGCCGAGTTCGACCTTGGGAGGCTGCTCGATGGCTGGCTCTGGGAGCGAAACTCCGGGGTAGCGCTGTTCGAGAAATGCGAGCAGGCGCTCGGCCAATACATGTTCGAGATGACGATACAAGAATTCCCTCTAAGTGATTGGAGAATGTAGATTTTAACAGAGAGGGCGCTGGACGCGGGGTTGGAGCCATCCGGTTTGACGGACGAAGACACGGTTCCCTATGATGAAAGTTCCGTCGTTGGCCGTTGGTCCTTGGTCGTTGGCTGGAAACGTGGCGTGTTGTGTGGAGCGCTTGCCGCGTGATCCGAGAGGTTGGCCAACGACGAACGACTCACGACCGACGACGGTTTTCCTTATGCGCATTGCCTACCTTGAGTGTTTTTCCGGCATGAGCGGCGATATGTTCCTGGGCGCACTCGTGGATGCTGGAGTTCCGGCTAGCTTACTGGAGGAGACGGTTGCTGCGCTCGCGGTTGGGGCACGACTGGAAATCACACGCGTCATGCGGAGCGGGATTGCTGCCACTAAGGTGGATGTTTGGGTAGATGGGGAGAAGGACTTGCCACGAGAGGAGTTCTGGGCGAAGCAGGAAGGTGAGCATTCGCACCATGAGCACTCTCATCATGATCATGGGCATTCTCATGGAGATCGGGAGTCCGAGAGCGGTCAGCAATCCAGGACTGGAGTGTCCAAGCCACACTCACATGGGCCACATTCGCATCCGCATGGGCGCGGGCTGATGGAGATTCGGGAGATTATCGGGAAGGCCGCGATTCGTGCCTCTGCAAAGAAGACTGCGATATCTATCTTTGAAGCTTTGGGTACGGCGGAGTCGGAGATTCACAACTCGCCGATTGAGTCGATTCACTTTCACGAAGTGGGCGCGGTGGACGCGATGGTCGACATTGTTTGCGCAGCGGTTGGAGCCGAGGCTCTGGGAGTCGAGCAGATCATTTGTTCCCCTCTGAATGTGGGCGGCGGGACCGTGAAATGCGCGCACGGAACTTTTCCTGTGCCCGCTCCGGCGACCGTCAAGATATTGAAGGATGCTCCCGTCTATTCATCCGGTGTACAGGCGGAATTGGTGACGCCCACCGGAGCAGCGATCGTGAAAACGCTGGCAACGCGCTTTGGTGCGTTTCCCGGGATGAAGATCGAGAAGTCGGGTTACGGGGCGGGATCGCGGGATTTTCCGGGGCATCCGAATGTGGTGCGATTGACTGTGGGCGAGGCGGCGACGAGCCTTGCCACCAAGACCAGTTTGGAGACGATCACCGTGCTCGAGGCCAACCTCGACGACATGAATCCGCAGGTATTTGGATATGTCATGGATCGTCTGCTTGAAGAAGGCGCTCTGGATGCGTTCGCGGTGCCGGTGCAGATGAAGAAGAACCGTCCAGGAACACTGCTGACAGTCTTGTGCAAGCCGGAGGACGCGAACAAACTGGTGCAGATGCTGTTCACAGAGACCACTACCCTCGGAGTACGGCGGCGGGAGGAGTCGCGGCAGATCCTTTCGCGGCGCTGGGAAAACGTTCGCACCCCGTGGGGCGATGTGCGCATCAAGATTGCCAGCATGAACGGGACTGTGACCAACTACGCGCCGGAGTATGAGGATTGCCGGCGGCTGGCTGCCGAGCATCATGTGCCTTTGAAGACCGTAATGCAGGAGGCGGCTCGGGCGTACGCGGGCAAAGAGCTATAACGACGGAGAACGCAGAGGATCACAGAGTTCCTCTTCAGCACATCTGTTCACGAAAACTTTTATGACCAGGAAGTTTTACATTACAACCCCGATTTATTACGTGAATGCGCGTCCGCACATTGGGCACGCGTATACAACGATTGCCTGCGACACCATTGCGCGGCGGCAGCGGATGCTGGGAGCCGAGACGTTCTTTCTGACCGGCACCGACGAGCACGGACAGAAGATCGAACGCGCGGCGCAGGCTGCCGGCAAAACTCCGCAGCAGTATGCCGACGAAATTTCCGCCGAGTTCCGCAATCTGTGGAAGCGGATGGGGATCTCGAACGACGACTACATCCGCACGACCGAAGACCGGCACAAGAAGCGGGTGCAGGAATTGTTTCGCGTGCTGCGGGACAAGGGATTCATCTACAAAGGAACCTACACCGGGCAATATTGCGTTTCGGACGAGTTGTACGTGGATGGGGCGCAGCCAGGCGATCCCTGCCCGACCTGCGGGCGAATCACGGAGACGGTGCATGAAGAGAATTATTTCTTCAAGCTTTCAGCCTTTCAGGACAAGTTGCTGGAGTTGTATGCGAATCCGGAATTCATTCGGCCGGAGACGCGGCGCAACGAAGTAATTTCGTTTGTGCGGTCGGGACTGCGGGATCTCTCGATCAGCCGCTCGACGTTTTCCTGGGGAATTCCTGTTCCCGATGATCCAAAGCATGTGATTTATGTGTGGCTCGATGCGCTGGCGAACTACATTACCGCGATCGGCTACGGATCGAAGCACGAGGGAGCACAACAAGCGTTCAAAAAGTTCTGGCCCGCCGACGTGCAGATGATTGGGAAAGAGATTGTCCGGTTCCATTGCGTGTACTGGCCGGCGTTTCTGATGGCAGCTGGGCTCGATTTGCCCAAGACGATCGTGGCGCATGGCTGGCTGTTGTTTGAAGAGAGCAAGATGTCGAAGTCGCGCGGGAACATCGTGCGCACAGAAACGATTCTGGATGTGCTGGGCTCTGACGCCTTGCGCTACTTCCTGCTGCGCGAAGTTGTGTTCGGGCAAGATGGATCGTTTTCGTTTGACGCGCTGGTGCAGCGCTATAACTCCGACCTAGCGAATGGGCTGGGAAATCTGGCGAGCCGCACATTAACCATGATTAACCGGTACTTCAAGGGCGAGGTGCCATACCCGTCGCACACGGTGGCGCATACGGCGGCCGATGACGCGATTGCTGAGACGGCGCGAAAGACCATCAAAGACTTTGGAATTCAGTTCGATCAGTTCCAATTCTCGCGAGCATTGGAGTCTGCGTGGGGATTGGTGGCAGCGGTGGATAAGTACATCGTGGAGAACGAACCTTGGTCTTTGGGCGAGAAGCAGGACGACGAGAGCCGGGCGCGGTTGGCGACTGTGCTGTACACGTCGGCTGAGGCTTTGCGCATTGCCACGGCCTTGGCCCACCCCGTGATTCCCGACGCGACGGCGAAGATCTGGACGCAGATGGGGCTCGGGGACATCAAGAAGGTGGCGCTGTCAGAGCTGGGTTGGGGGCAGTTGCATTTGGGGACGAAGCTGGGCGAGATACGTCCGGTGTTTCCGCGGGCGGACAAGAGCGCGATTGAAAGGATGCAGCAGATGGAAGATCAGCAGAGAAGTCCAGTGGCGGAGGAGAAGCTTCCGACAGCGGCGCCAACGACGACGCCTAACCAGCCGGCCGTCACAATTCCTCAGGCAGCGACTGCGGCCAGCGACGGCAAGATTACGATTGACGATTTCGCGAAGGTAGACCTACGCGTGGGATTGGTGAAAGTCGCCGAGCGCGTGCCGAAGTCGGACAAGCTGCTGCGGTTGGAAGTGGATCTCGGGAGCGAGGTCCGGCAGGTGCTGGCCGGGATTGCGGAGGCCTACGCGCCAGAAACACTAGTGGGGCGGAAGGTCGTTATTGTCGCGAATCTGGCTCCGCGGAAGATGCGCGGGCTGGAGTCGAACGGAATGATCGTCGCAGCATCGCTCGAGGGTGGAAAGCCGGTGCTGGCGAGCTTCCTTGAGGATGTGCCGGTGGGAGCGCGGTTGAAATAGAAAACGTCATTGGTCGTTCGTCGCTGGTCGCCGGCAAGAACTTCCGATGAAAACGACGAATCGCCATCGCCGCAGAAAAACGACTAGTGACTATGTACGTCGATTCGCACGCACATCTCGACGGCAAGCAGTTCGACTCGGACCGCGAGGCCGTGATTGCTCGCGCTCGCGAAGCCGGTGTGCAGACCATGGTCGCCATCGGGAACGGGGATGGACCGCCGAATCTGGATGCAGGGATTCAGTTAGCGGAGAAGTATCCGTTCATGTATGCGACGGTGGGGATTCACCCGCATGAGGCCAGCCTGGCGTCGGACCATGCGCTGGGTGAGTTAGAGCGGTTGGCGCGGCATCCCAAGGTGATTGCGTGGGGAGAAATCGGGCTCGACTACTTTTATGATCACTCGCCGCGGGACACTCAGAAAATAGCTTTCATTCGTCAGATGGAACTCGCTGCGGCCGCGAAATTGCCGCTCGTGATTCACTGCCGGCCGTCGGACAACAGTGAGAACGCGTGGGATGACTGTCTCGGCTTGATGCAGGAGCACTGGGCGCCGAAGGGGATTGGGGGCATCCTGCACTGCTTTACCGGGAACTGGCCGCAGGCGAAGCGGGCGCTCGATATGGGGTTCATGATCTCGTTTGCCGGAAATGTGACGTTTCCCAAGGCGCAGCAGATTCGCGATGCGGCGCTGGAAGTTCCGCTCGACCGCATGTTCATTGAGACGGATTGCCCATACCTGGCTCCCATCCCGCACCGAGGCAAACGAAATGAGCCTGCTTTCGTAAAAGAAACGGCACGGAAGATCGGGGAACTTCGAGCACTCTCGATGGAAGAGGTGGGGGAGCGAACGGCGCGCAATTTTTACAATTTTTTCAAATTGGCTGAAATCTCTGAAAGCAAAGTTCCTCTCCGCTAAAAGAGCGGTTCTGTTACTCTCAGGTAAAGATTCCATTGTTTCAGAAAGATTAGAAATATATGCCCGATAACAGCTTCGACGTGGTGAGCAAGATCGACTTGCAGGAGGTCTCGAACGCCATCCAGCAGGCGCTGAAGGAGATTCACACGCGCTTCGATCTGAAGGATTCGAAGTCGAATATCGAGCTGGAAAAAGACGCAATTGTGCTGCACTCGGCCGACGAATACAAGCTCAAGGCCGTCAATGATGTGCTGCAGGCGAAGCTGGTGAAGCGTGGCGTGTCGCTGAAGGGGCTGACGTATGGCCCGGTGGAAGCGGCGGCGGGGGGCACGGCAAAGCGCAAGGTTACGATGCAGCAGGGGATTCCGATCGAGAAAGCCCGGGATATTGTGAAGTTGATCAAAGATTCGAAGAAAAAGGCGCAAGCGTCGATCCAGGGGGATCTGGTGCGGATATCCGGCAAAGACCGGGATACGCTGCAGGAGATCATTGCGCTGCTGAAGAGCAAGGATTTCGGGATCGATATGCAGTTTACGAACTATCGAACGAACTAGAAGGACACTTCTTACCACAGAGAGCACAGGGAACCACAGAGTTGAGCGCGCCTACTGCTATTAACGGAAAAGAAGTATTCGACCTGCTGCGGGACGACCTGATCGCGCTGGAGGCGGAGTTCGGGCGCGATACCGTCGCCAACGTCCAGGCGATTACCGAGATTGGGGAATATCTGCGGGCGGGCGGTGGAAAGCGGATTCGGCCTGCTTTGCTGCTACTGTCGGCGAAATTGCTTGGATACGAGGGGCGCGGCGCGGTTCGGCTGGGGGCTGTCGTTGAGATCATTCACACCGCAACGCTGGTCCACGACGACATCATCGACGAGGCCAAGACACGGCGCGGGCGTCCGGCGGCGAATACGCAGTGGGGCAATTCGAAGTGCGTGCTGGCAGGCGACTGGCTCTATATGCAGGCGTTCAAGCTTGCGGTGCAGGAGCGGAATTTCCGCATTCTCGACACGCTCATCGAACTGACGCAGCAGATGGTCGAGGGCGAACTGCTGCAGATGGAAAAGCTGGGCAAGCTCATCTCTCTGGACGAGCACTTCGACCTTATCTTCCGCAAGACGGCTTGCCTGTTCTCGGTGTGCATGCGGCTGGGAGCAATTCTCGCCGGGGCTACTCTAGAACAGGAAGCAGCGCTCGGCAAATATGGCCACGATCTGGGGATGGCGTTCCAGATCGTCGACGATGTTCTAGATCTGACAGCCAGTGAAGACGTGCTGGGCAAGCCGGTAGCCAGTGACTTGCGCGAAGGCAAAGTCACGATGGCGGTCATCCACGCACTCGAGCGCTGCACGCCGGAAGAGCGCGCAAAGATTGAGACCATCCTTCGCGATCGGGCGTTCAACGGGGTAACGCATGGGCAGATTCTGGATATCCTGCAGCGGTATGGATCTCTGGAGGCCGCAACGCAGAGGGCGACTCAATATGCCGAATCTGCCGGCAAAGCAATCTGCACGTTCCCGGATTCCGAGATCAAGCGCGCATTACTGTGGGCGCCCGAGTTCGTAGTGGCTCGCGAAAAGTAGTGCGTTCCTTCCCTTCCTGTTGCACTTCACAACATTTTTCAGGTGACGGCGAACACATTATCCACTTTGTAACTGGTTTGATCGGCATCACTTTGGGCGGTGATGGCTGCTACAGAAATCCTTCCCGGTTCGATTGAAAATGCGGCCAGTTGATGGGAGTGTCCGCGGGAGCGGAAGGCTAACGAGACGCACTGGCATGCGATGAGGCGCGGGTGATAGCGTCCTCACTCCTCTCCCCTTAGCACCCGAGGAAAGGCGGGTCGCCGGGGGTCCTGTCCGCCCGGATCGAACATCGACTAGGGATGGCGGCTTCAGTCGAAGCTTAGACGAAAGGCGCCCTGGTTTTTCGACGCGCCGGCCCGCCCAGGGTCGGAAAAGACTTCGAGTGTAAGCCGCCATTTCGCTCACCCTGAACGGGGAAGTCCTCCTGAGAAGATGCACTCCCCGTGCAACGAAGCCGGACGCGAATCCATCGGAGCGCGTCCGGCTTTGTTATCCTGAACCCTTTCCGGGGTAGACTGAATCCAAGGGTTTTCAGTTTCGTTTTCCCGACAACCATGAATGCTCTGCTCACCATGATGGCGCGCCACGGGTATGCCCTGACCTTTGCGGTATTGCTCGCCGAGGCGCTCGGGCTTCCCTGCCCGGCGGCGGTGGCGCTGGTGGCGGGCGGCGCGGCAGTGGCGTCGCACACGCTATCCGGGACGGGGCTTCTGGTCGCGGCAATGCTGGCGTTGCTGATTGGGGATATCGCCCAGTTCTGGCTGGGAAAGGTTGCGGGTTGGAACCTATTGGCATTTCTCTGCCGGCTGTCGATGAATCCGGAGACCTGCATCCTGCGTTCGGCCGAGTCGTTCTACAAGCGGGGGAAGGTGACCCTGCTGATCGCCAAGTTCATCCCCGGAATCAACACCATGGCCGCGCCGCTGGCCGGCAGCATGAATATGCGATTCAGCCAGTTTCTACGGCTGGATTTAGCGGGAATTCTCCTCTACACCGTCACCTATCTCTGCGTGGGATTTTTGTCCCGCGATTTCCTGGCGGCGTTGCTGAAGAGCTTTCATGCGGCGGGCCGTGTGATGGAAGTAGTGCTGATCCTGATCATCGTGGTGTATGCCATCTTCCGGATCACGCAAGCGGTGAAGTATCGCAAATACGACGTTGTGCCCCGCGTGCATGTGCAGGATCTGGCAGCCCGGGTAGCCGCGGGAGATCAGATACAAATTGTGGACGTCCGCAGCCATGGTTACTATGACAGAGGAGCTGAGAGAATTCTGGGGTCGATCCGCATTGAACCGAATAATCTCGAGGAGGAGATCAAGAATCTCCCGAAGGACAGGGACCTCTACCTGTACTGTACTTGAGCACGCGAAGCGACTAGCGCCCGGGTGGCGCATCTACTGCGGGAAAAAGGATTCAACACGTTTGTGATCGTCGGCGGGCTCACTGCTTGGCGCAAGGCCGGCGGGCACCTCGAATCGGTGCCGAAAGACGATCTGGTCAAACTACCCTCGTTCTCTTAGCGGTTAAGCGCCGAACTGCCGCAGGTGGTGATCCAGGTGCTTATACATCCCGCGGCTCCATTCATACGGCGTTAGGTTTCCAAAGAACGGATGCGGGTGCTGCGTGCACTTGGCTTCGCCTCCGTCGTGAAACTCACGCACCTTGGCCTTAAGCAACTCGCGTTCATGCGAGAAGTCGCGCGCTTCAGAGATCACCAATTCCTTAGCAGTGGGATTGCCTTGGGAGAATGGCTTTTCGTTGGTAAACACCGGCTTGACCAGAGGTCCGATGAGCCTTCCGATGAAGACCCGTTTCAGCTTGCTCCTGCCGGTCGCCATATCAAGGGCGCCGGAGCAGTGAGCCATCATCTGGGCAACATCCATCTTGCCCCATTGGCGCTGGTTGGATGGTTGCAGGCTGTCGATGCGCGAGAGGACTTCGTCGACGGTTTCCTTCTCGAAGAGATTCTTCATCGGCATAGATTAAAACACAAAAGCAGTCCCGACCAATTGTGGTCGGGACTGCTTGCCATGGGTTCGAGACAGCCTAACTGAGAGCTACGAGGGACGTTCACAACTATTCCCGAGCCAGGATCAACCTGTCGGTGCCAGTCTTGACCCTACCATGTTTCACGTCGGTTTCGGTGACCAGCCAGACATCGTAGGTCCACCGATCGATGCGGTCGCCATTGGGTTCGCCTTCCGGATTCACGCGGGCTTTCAACTTGAATTCGTTCCCGTAGATATCCGTTTGCGGCGATTCCGTGTAGCGCAGCGACAGGGAGTACACCCCCAATTCCTTCAGGGGATGTAACTCCTCCGGTTGCGAGATGCCGTCCCTGTTCTCATCGATCCACAAGCGCAGCTTGGTGAAGATGGCGTCGTGCTCATCGATCACGCCGTCATGGTTGTCGTCGAAAACGTCGAGCGCCAGAAAGCCATTGGGGTTGGCGCATTTGGGTTGCGCGGTGTAGTTCCCGAACAGTTCCTTCCCGCCGTCGATGATGCCATTGCCATTGCGGTCCAGGGCGAGAAACGCGTTGCCCGAGCCCGCCAGCGGCCAGGCGACTCGTTCCGGTTTGCCATCGCCCCGGATATCGAACACGACGCCGGCCTGCGCCGAACTGAGCCGGAAGCCGGTGCCCCTGACGTCGACGATGATGGGGCTGTCGCAGCCGCCGCCTTTCACGCAGGTACAGCAGTGACAGGTCACGCCGTCTTTGCAGCCGCCGCCGCCATTGTTGTAGGTGGGATCAACTTTGGCTGCACAACTGAGTGGGAAAGAGGCACCGGCGATCCAGATAGCGCCGGAGGGATACACGATGGTCGGGTTGGTGATGATGGTGGTGTCGCAAATCGTGAGGTTACTACATTGGACCGCAACTCCTGCCTCAATGCCTGTGGCCGTGGCGGTCGTGTCCGGGCCATCTGTGGCGGTCTGCGGGGCCGCTCCCATGTCGTGCCAGTATCCGGCGGTGGTGAGATTTCCCGTATCGACTGCCAACCCGGTTGGGTTCACCACGGCTACCACGTGACAATACTGCTCCCCCACAGAAGTGTATGTACAGGTCGCATTGGCGGTGAGGGCGTTGAGTTGGTGATTGCCGGTGCTATGGTATGCGGTTCCGACAACGGTCGGCTCAGTCATGACAGCGAGACTGCTGTAGTCGGAACAAGATTGAGATTGAGCCGCCATCCCACCGGACAGCGTCAGGAGAATGAGTAGGCTGTGAATGGCTGTTCTCATTGCGCCCTCCCCTGCAGGTCAGCGGCGGTGATCCCGCAGCGCAATGCCGCCAGGTCGCAGCACGCGTCTCCCGGAGTACAGGCCGCGTCGGTGCGTTGAGTCGATTCCAGCAAGTCGCGCAGCGCGCCCTTGGGGAAACGGGTGGTCGCGGTCGGGAACATCGGGTGAGATGCGAAATATTTGAGCGGGCCGCTGCCCAACGCCACCACCATATCTTCGGTTACGATCTCTCCACTGGCCGAGAACAGGAAGAGCGCCGGGTAGGTCAGACTGCGTCCGTCAAAGGTGACGGTCACGCTAAAGGCAGCGAAGCGGGTCAAGCGCGAGGCCAGACGGAAACCCTTCTCGATTTCGCTCATCTGCTGCTCGACGGTGGAGTTGTCCGGGGCAACCGATGGCATCTGCGACCAGCGCGCCACGGCAGTCAGTATGACCTCATCCGCCTGATCCTTCTGGGTATGACGGATCGTGCTCAGTGATGTTTGGATAATCTCGGAATCCGCGGCGGGCATTTCCCCGGCGAGATTCGCGTAGGGCGTCTTGGCTACCTCGGCAAGGTTCCCCACCTTGAAATCGGCCAGTTGGAAGCGCAGACTTTTTGACTCCACCTGACGCTTGACTTCGTCGGCGGTAATTTTGGGATTGGCGCTTTGAGCTTGGACGGCGTTGTTGAGATCGACGGCGTACGAGAGTTTGGCGTAGGCGTTGCGCACGAGCTGCTCTTCGTGTGTCATCTGTGCAAATGACAGCGAAGAGAGAATCAGCAAGGTTACGAGCGATCTTGGTAGTCGCATCATGCTCCTTTCTATTTGGCCGTGGCCGGGGGAAGAAAGGGGCCGTTAAAGCTGTGACATGCTAGCCATTGTCAGGAGTTCGCACCATGAGAATTATCCTAGTCTGGATTTTGTAACACACCCTCCTTGGTTTGTTCTAAGTCTATTTTTAGTCGGAACATAACTAAGGCTGACGGCGGTCCCCTAAGTTCGTATAACTCATATGCTCTGCCAGTTTTGTTACAAAACCCGGAAACAACGGTTGTGCCTCCAGGTCAAATAGTTTCCACATCCCTAATTCTTGAAGCACGATTTCTCTTAGGCACAGACCCGCATGAGCGATAGAGCCGAAAGGAATCCTGGACGACTCCCGTTACATCGACAATCCGCATGAACACCAAGCAGTGCCTGGGACCGATGGTGGCAGGTCTCTAAGGCTCGCGGCCCCAGCACTCTCGAATAGAGTTCTCACGGGATTCCTGCAGGCTTGTAGTTCTGAAATCATAGCGTACAATTAGCCGGCTTTGCCTATGAGGGATCCTGCCGGGCTTGGGGCGTCCGCGCAACCGACCGATCGTGGTGCATCGCAGGCCCGTCCCTCTGACGCTGCGATGAACCGCGTCGTGTTTTTATTGGCGCTATCCGTACTGATCAACTACATCGACCGCAGCAACCTGTCGATTGCCGCACCATTGCTGCAGGATGAGCTGCGGCTTTCGAATACGCAGCTGGGAGCGCTGCTCTCGGCCTTCTTCTGGGTCTATGCGTTGCTGCAAGTCCCGGCGGGCTGGCTGGTCGATCGCTTCGATGTGAAGTGGGTATTTGCCATCGGCTTTTTTCTTTGGTCGATTGCGACCGCCGTCACTGGCGTGCTGCACGGCTTTGCAGCGTTGCTCATCGTGCGCATGATCCTCGGCATTGGAGAATCGGTAGCGTTCCCCTCATTCTCCAAAATACTCTCCACGTACTTCACCGAGCGGAGACGCGGGTTTGCCAACGCCATGCTGATGGTGGGAACTTCGCTGGGCCCGGCACTCGGGATTTTAGTGGGCGGAAGCGTGGTGGGAGCGTTTGGATGGCGGCCATTCTTCCTCGCCCTGGGTTTAGGGGCCCTGCTATGGCTTCCGCTGTGGATAGTCTGGATGCCGGTGCGCAGGCCAGTTGCGGTGTCGCATGCTTCGTCCGTCATCGGGATGAAATCGATTTTGCGGCAGCGGTCGGCTTGGGGAACATGCTTTGGGCAATTTTCGATCAACTATTTTTTGTACTTTCTGGTGACGTGGCTGCCTTCGTATTTGAAGCGCGGGCGAGGGATGTCGCTGGGCGAGATTGGCCGCTACGGATTCTTTCTGTTCCTGATGTCCGCGGTTGGGGCTGCGGTCTGGGGCAAGCTGGCCGATCAGTGGATCAAGGCGGGAGCGACTCCGACGCTGGTGCGAAAGACGGGCCTGGTGGGTGGCAGCGCAATGGTCGGGCTCATGCTGGCCTTGATCGTCATGAGCGATGGTTGGGCCTTTATCACCTTGCTGGCGTTCACCGGGATTGCCTTGGGCGTCGCCTGTAGCAATTCATGGGCAGTGACGCAAACTCTCGCCGGACCGCTGGCGGCGGGGCGGTGGGCCGGCTTTCAGAACTTCATCGGCAACTTCGCGGGATGGATTGCTCCGATCCTGACCGGATTTCTGGTGGACCGCACTGGCAGTTTCGCTTCTGCATTTTTTGTCACGGCAGCGATGGCGTGGATGGGTGCGGTGGCCTGGGGATTGGTTGTCGGGCCGGTTGAGCCCGTTGATTGGGACCTCGTCGCAAAGAGATCGCGCATTGCCGGAATGCCCGCCGCATCCGCTTCCCTGCCGTAATACACTGCTGGCATGCCTCAGGAAGTGGAAATCAAGTTTCGGGTTGAAGACGTTCGGGCTCTTGCGCGCAAATTGCGGGAGGCGGGATTTCGGCTGAAGACGAAGCGAACGCATGAAGTGAACACGCTCTATGACCTACCGGGCGGCGTATTGCGCGCGAACAAACAACTGCTGCGTATCCGAAAATATGGGACGAAGTGGACGATCACGCACAAGAGCGGAACGGTGCGGGACCGCCATAGCAGCCGGGAAGAATTGGAGACAGTCGTGGCCGACGGTGAGGCGATGGATGCGATTTTCCGCGCTTTGGGATACTCACCGTCGTTTCGATACGAGAAGTTTCGCGCCGAGTGGAGTGATGGCAAGGGGCACGTGGTTATCGATGAGACTCCGATTGGCAATTTCTGCGAGATTGAGGGTCCTGCGACGTGGATCGATTCGACCGCGAAAAAGTTAGGAGTGAAAGAGAAAGACTACATCACAAAGAACTACGCGACATTGTTTGCGGAGTGGAAACAGCAAAACAAGAGCAAGGCCGAAGACATGACGTTTAACGCCATACGAAAAAAGGCTCGCTAGGCTCCGGACATACCCGTACTACGGTCAAAAGCCCCACCCTATCTCGCCCAACTACGGCGAGATAAGCATGGGACAGCCTCTTCTAAATTTCGCTATGCCCCGTGGCACTTTTTGAACTTCTTGCCCGAGCCGCAGGGACAGGGATCATTGCGGCCGACCTTTTCCTGACCCCGGACGACTTGCTGGACTTGTTGCGCCTCTCCGCCTCCGGCCATGCGAGCTTGCTCCAACTCGCGGCGCTTGCGGCGCATGAAGGCCTCTTCCAGTTCATCAGCGGACGTGGAGACCATCCGAGGACGCCGGCCATTGCCGTCGCCACCGTGCTCCGCCGGGGACGCAGGTTGATCGGGTGCTGCGGGCGCGCTGGGGGGCGGAGCCTGCTCGACAGGGCGCTCCAGAATCTGCATGAGATACAGATAGCGGACCGTGTCTTCCTGGAAGCGTTGCATCATCGCTTCGAACATCTCGAACGATTCCTTCTTGTACTCAACCAGCGGATCGTGCTGGCCGTAGCCGCGCAGGCCGATGCCTTCTTTCAGGTGGTCCATGCTGAGCAGGTGGTCTTTCCATTGCTGGTCGATCACGCTGAGCATGATCATGCGCTCGTGATGGCGCATGGCGTCGGGCCCGATCAACTTCTCTTTGGCATCGTAACGCTGTTTCAACTTGTCAAAGATGGCGTCGCCAAGTTCCTGACGATTGAGCGACTCGGGCTTCACACCTTCGGCAAGGAAGTCGACGCCGAAACGCGTGAATACGGCGTCCTTGAGCGCTTTGATGTTCCAGTCGTTGGCGTGCGCCTTGGGCGGACAATACTGATCCATTAACTCGGCAAGAATCGCCGACACGTAATCTTCAAGGATCAGGTCCTTCTGATCCATGCCTTCGAGCAGACGGCGCCGCAGGCCATAGACGGCCTCGCGCTGCTTGTTCATCACGTCGTCGTATTCGAGCAGGTGTTTCCGGGACTCAAAGTGCTGGCCTTCGACCGCTTTCTGCGCGGTCTCAATGCGACGCGTAATGAGCTTCGACTCGATGGGCACGCCCTCTTCCATGCCAAGCTTCTGCAGAAGCGTGGAGACCCACTCTTTCGCGAAGATGCGCATCAGGTCGTCTTCGAGTGCGAGATAGAAACGGGAGGAGCCAGGATCGCCTTGTCGTCCGGCGCGTCCGCGAAGCTGGTTGTCGATGCGGCGCGACTCGTGCCGTTCGGTGCCGAGAATGTGTAATCCGCCGACAGCGATCACTTCGTCATGTTCGACGTCGGTATTCGCTTTGTATCGATTGAGAGCCTCGGCCCACTTGTCGGTCGGGACGACATATTCGTTTCCGTTGTAATAGAAAACAGATGTCTCGCCGTCTTCTTGCGGGCCTTCGATTTTTCCCTGCGCCACGCGCAGCTGCTGGGCAATTCCCTTCTTGACCATCTCCTGCTTGGCCATGAATTCAGCGTTGCCACCGAGCAAGATGTCTGTACCGCGACCGGCCATGTTGGTCGCGATGGTCACTGCGCCCTTGCGTCCCGCCTGCGCGACGATTTCGGCTTCGCGCTCGTGGAACTTGGCGTTCAGCACGACATGCTTGATGCCCTTCTTCTTGAGCAGGTCTGACAGCCGCTCCGATTTTTCGACCGACGTAGTACCGACCAGGACCGGCTGCCCTTTCGCAGCAAGTTGCTGGATCTCGTCCGCGGCTGCGAAATATTTTTCCTTTTCCGTGCGGTAAACAACGTCCGCATTTTCGACACGGAGCATCGGCTTGTTGGTCGGAATGACGACGACCTCAAGCTTGTAGATCTTTTCGAATTCCTCCGCTTCCGTTTCGGCCGTACCGGTCATGCCGGCCAGTTTCTTGAACATGCGGAAGTAATTCTGGAAAGTGATGGTGGCGAGCGTCTGGTTCTCGCGCTCGATTTTGACACCTTCCTTGGCTTCCACTGCCTGGTGCAAGCCATCCGACCAGCGCCGTCCTGGCATCATGCGTCCGGTGAACTCGTCGACGATGATGACCTCGCCGTCTTTGATCACGTACTCGACATCGCGACGGTAAAGCGCATGCGCCTTGATCGCCGTTTCAACGTGGTGCTTCCAGCCCCAATTTTCCGGATCGGCAATGTTGCCGATGCCGAGCAGGCCTTCCACTTTTTCCCAGCCCTCGTCAGTCACCGTGATGTTGCGGTGCTTCTCATCGATGCAGAAATCGCCGGTATACGTCGGCGGCTCCCCTGGAGGCCCTTCGATCTCTTCGCCCTTCTCGAGCTTCGGGATGATGCGATTGACCTTGTAATACTTGTCGGTCGACTCCTCGCTGGCGCCGGAAATGATCAGTGGCGTGCGGGCTTCGTCGATCAGGATGGAGTCGACTTCGTCAACGATGGCGAAGTTGTGCCCGCGCTGCACGCAGTCCTTGATATCGAACTTCATGTTGTCGCGTAGGTAGTCGAAACCGAATTCGTTGTTGGTGCCGTAGGTGACGTCGGCAGCGTAGGCGGCGCGGCGCTGCTCGTCATCAAGGTCGTGCACGATGACACCAACGGATAATCCGAGGAAGCGATAGAGCTTGCCCATCCATTCGGAGTCGCGTTTGGCCAGGTAATCGTTGACCGTTACCACGTGGACGCCGCGTCCGCTGAGGGCATTGAGATAAACCGGAAGAGTCGCGACCAGCGTCTTGCCTTCACCGGTCTTCATTTCAGAAATCCGGCCGCTGTGCTGAACCATTCCTCCGATCAACTGCACGTCGAAGTGCCGCATGTTGAGCACGCGCCGGCCAGCCTCGCGGACTACCGCAAAGGCTTCGGGAAGGATTTCTTCCAGAACTTCCTGCAGGGCGTCATACTGCTCCTGATCGGCGCGCTTGGCGCGGTCGAAGTCGTCGACTCCCTCAGCCTCGGCCAAAGAGACATCGCCCGGCGTCTGGTTTCCGTTGTTGCCGCCAACGCGGCTCAGACGCTCCTGAATGCGCTGGCGGAATTCGTCGGTCTTGGCGCGCAGCTCCGCGTCCGTACACTTCTGCATCTGCGGCTCAAGAGCGTTGATGGCCTGCACGTTCGGCATCAGCGACTTGACGACGCGCTCGTTCTTCGTCCCAAAAACCTTGCCTAGAAGCTGGTTAATCAAAGCGGAGAATCCTCGAAAGGGGCAGTACGCCCAAGACTATCTTTTAAGCCTAGCACATTCGATGCAGGCGCAAGCCATTGCGAAACAAGCAATTTGCATCCTAAGTATAATGGGCGGCGTCTGCCGGCCTCGCTCCGAGGAGGGCCTATGAGCACACGTTCCTGCCTAATTCTTGCATTGCTTGCTGTCTTGACAGTTCCACTTTGCGCGAAAGACAAGAAAAAGCAGTCGCTTCCCGACTACGTTCTCAACGCTCGTACTGTAGTGGTTGTGATTGAGCCTGAAGCGGGAGAACCCATCGACAATCCCACGGCAAACGCGACCGCACGGGACAATGTCGAGAAAGCGCTGATGGACTGGGGACGACTACATCCCGTGCTCGAAGGCCAGCAGGCGGACCTGGTCATTGCGGTTCGCAAAGGGTCTGGAATGCGTCCGACTATTAGCGGTGGGCCAATCGATCAGCGAGGGGGCGTGGCGCAACCGGGGGATGGCAGCATCCGAATCGGCGGCCAGGTCGGGCAGCCTCCGCCACTTTCGCAGCCGGGATCGGCTCCTCAGAGCGGTCCGCACATCAGCAAAGAAGTGGGCTCGGCCGACGATTCGTTTGCGGTGTATCGCGGCGGAGTGGAATATCCGTTGGATGCGCCTTCCATCTGGCGGTACACGGCGAAGGACTCTCTGCGCCCGCCGAAAATAGCGGCTGTGGAAGAGTTCCGCAAGGCCATCGACGAGGCGGAAAAGCAGCAACAGTCATCGAAGAAGCCGTAACCCCGGTTCCGGCCTGTGCCGCAACACAGCGTGTGACCACGCTTTTCGTGTATATTCCCCTCGAACCATGCCCACGTTCTATGACCGGTTTGTTGAATGCGCCGAGCGCTGGCCTAACAACGTCGCGCTGGAATTGCAGCGGCATGACAAGCAGGAAAGTTGCACCTACTCCGAGCTGCGCCGCTGGTCCGAGTCCGTCGGGCGATGGATCTCCGAAAACCGCTTTGAACGCGGCGCACGGATCGCCATCCTAGCCGATAACCACCCGCGTTGGGTTGCCGCGTACTTAGGAATCATTGCTTCCGGGTGCGCCGCCGTCCCGCTCGATACCGCCCTGCATGACGATCAGGTCACCAAGCTCCTGAAGGATGCGGGGGCGTCTGCTGTCTTTCTCGACGCGAAGCACGTACCCGTGGCAAAGCCCGCGGCGGAAGCTTTGAACATTGGCCTGATCCTGACCGATCCGGATTGCATGACCGGCTCTTCCCCGCAAGAAAAATGGTTGGGAAATCTCCCCGCGATTTTCGAGGCGGGGCCGGGGACTTTTCGGCCCGCTCCCGCGAAGGATGATGATCTTTGCTCGTTGATCTACACCTCAGGGACGACGGCCGATCCCAAAGGCGTGATGCTGACGCACGCCAACTTCCTGGCTGAGGTAGAGGCGGTCTTCAATTGGGTCGACCTCGGGCCAGACGATACACTGCTCGGGGTTCTACCTTTGTTTCACGTGCTGGCGCAGATGGCCAACCTGCTGCTGCCGTTGGTCCACGGCTCGCGCGTTGTCTATCTGGAATCGCTGAACACTACGGAATTGATGCGTGCCCTGAAAGACCGGAACATTACCGCCTTCGCCGTGGTGCCGCAGTTCTTCTACCTGATTCACGAAAAGCTGATGCAGGAAGTCGCCAAGCGAGGCGCGCTGACGCGGAGAATTTTTTCCGGCATGGTAGCTTCCAACCGGGCGCTGCGCAAAATCGGGCTGAACGCCGGGCGAATCTTCTTCCGGAAACTGCATGACACGCTGGGACCGAGGATGCGATATCTGGTGACCGGCGGGTCGCGGTTCGATCCGGAGATTGCACGAGCCTTTTACGATCTCGGGATTGATGTATTGCAGGCGTATGGGCTCACGGAGACGACTGCGGCCATCTTTGTGAATTCCCCAAATGACAACGAAATCGGATCAGTCGGCAAGGCGATGAAGGGAGTGGAGGCGAAGATCGTGGACGCGCAACCGCAAGAAGATGGTGGTCCTTCGACCGGAGAGGTTGCAATTCGCGGCGGAGTGGTGATGAAAGGATACTGGAATCGTCCCGATGCAACGGCCGACGTGTTGCGCGACGGATGGTTCTACACCGGAGATCTCGGTTACTTCGACGCGCAGGGGCACTTATTCCTGACCGGGCGCAAGAAAGAAGTCATCGTGCTGAGCAACGGGAAGAATATTTATCCCGAGGAGATCGAAGCGCACTACTTGAAATCCCCGTTCATCAAAGAGCTCGCGGTGATGGGGCTGGAAGGTAAGGCCAGCGAAGGCGGCGATCGCTTGCATGCTGTCATCGTTCCGAATTTCGATGTGCTGCGGCAGCGGAAGATTGTGAATGCGAAGGAAGTCATCCGCTTCGACATTGAAGGACTATCGCAGAAGATCGCCTCGACCAAGCGCATCAACAGCTACGAGATTTGGCAGGACGATTTGCCGCGAACGACGACGCGCAAAATCAAGCGCTTTGAAGTCGAGAAACGCGTGAAGAGCAGGCAGGGGCAAACACCGGAAGACAACGCCGATCTTCCGGCAGAGAAGCCTCTCAGTGCGGAGGAAGCTTCATGGCTTGATCGGCCTGAAGTCCAACGTGGATTGAAGATCATAAGCGAGGCAGCGCGGAGCGTTCACGGAAATCTGCGCCCCACCCACAACCTGGAACTCGATCTTGGACTCGACTCCATGCAGCGTGTGGAATTACTGAGTCGGCTGGAAGAAGAACTGGGCGGCAACGTCGAGGAATCCGAACTGACGAACGTCTACACGGTGAAGGATCTGCTGGACTCGGTCCTGGAAAGTTCCGCGCGAGGAGAATCGTCGCCACGCGCGCCTTTTGCCGGATGGAAGGCGATTCTTGCCGAGGAACCCACGGACCCGGATGTGTTAGCGCTGGCGCATCCTAATCGGATTACGGACGCGTTTTGGTTCATGGTTTCGCGGCTCGCGCAGGTTTTCGCGCTCGACAGATTCGATCTCCACGTGGAGGGTATCGAGAATGTACCGCTCACGGGCGCTTGCATCATCTCATCGAATCACCAGAGCTACTTGGATCCGTTGATCCTCGCGGGTGTACTACCGTCAGAGGTGTTCTTCCGCACCTTCGCGGTGGGAACGAGCGAAATCTTCGGCGAAGGATTCATGCGCAAGCTCGCACGGTCGATCAAAGTCATTGTGCTTGACCCGGACGCAAACCTGATTCCGGCCATGCGCGCTGGAGCTTTCGGACTTCGGCAAGGCTTGGCACTGATGCTTTATCCCGAAGGAGAACGATCCATCGACGGGACACCGCGAATCTTCAAGAAGGGCGCGGCAATTCTTTCCATTCATCTGCAGGTGCCGATTGTTCCGGTCGCCATCGAAGGCTTCCACGATGCGTGGCCTCGAAACAAAAGTTTCCAGCGATTTGCCCCATTGAAGATGGTCTTCGGGGACCCGATTCTGCCCCCACCCGAATGTGCAGCGTCTGAGGAAACCTACGAGCAACATACTGCCGCGGTGAAGGCACGGATCGTCGCGATGTGGGAAGAGCTGCGGGAAAAGAAAGGTTAGTTACGCTCCCGCGCCGGTGGCCTGTCCGCCAAACTCTTTAGCGAACGCATTCACAACCAGAGAATCGTAGCGTCCACTGGCGCGCTTGATAACCTCTTGGCCGGCCTGGGATGGCGACATCTTAGTGTTTCGCTGCCCGCTGATGAGCGCCTCATACTCTTCGGCCAGCAAGAGGATTTGAATTTCGAGCGAGGCATTTTCTACTTTGCTTCCGGTCTGGCGAAGCTGGCGTTCGGATAGGAAGATCGGAATAGCGCGCTGGAGCGAGCGGCCCGAAACGGAAGGCTTCGCACTAGACTTGTGGCGTTGTCCCGCATGCTGCAGGTCGTGCTCCGACACCTGGGCAGCCTTGCACAACACTTCGTCTGCAATGCCCAGTTCTTTCAGATTGAACAGCAATGCGGCGGTGCGGATATCTTCGACGCTGGCCACATCGAGTCCAGCGGCTTCTCCAATTTTCGTGGCGCACAGGGCGATGCGGTAGGCATGGGCCTCGCTGTATTTCTGATTCGCCAGGAAATTCTGCAGTATCACCATCATGCCGTCGTAGCCGTCCTGCATTTCGCGAAGCGTCTTCTGATTGCGCTCGTAGAGGGTCCCCGTCGCATAGCCGGCGACCATCAGAACTCCGCCCCAAACGGCGAGGTCGAAATAACGGGCATCAAAAGGCAGATCGAGATGACGGTTGAACATCCCCGGATTGGTGTAGACCAGCAGCACTACCAGAGTAATGCTGGCGAACGCGGTGAGAGTCGCGTGGCGGCGCCCGAAATGATAGGCCGAATACAGAACCGGCAGGAAATAAAAAACCAGCGCCATCCGCTGCGAGGAGACCAGAAAGTTCAGCATCGCAGCAATGACTACTAGAAACAACAACAGCCACAGCTCTGGATTGATCTTGCGCACAGTGCCTCCCGGGGGTAAGAGGTACCGGACTGGAAGGAGTCAGGCCTTCAAGTCCCAAGCTTTCCCGTCTCATCATTTTCAAACCGAGACCGCGGCGTCCCAAAATTACCTAAGTAACATCGAGACTTTAGCGTGGGTAATTGGGCGACGGAATTTCCAACAGGGACTCTACTTGGCGCGCGGATGGGTCTGATCGTAGACCTGCAGAACGTGTTTCATGGAAAGTTGGGTATAGCGCTGGGTGGTGGCAAGGCGCTCGTGGCCGAGTAATTCCTGGATGGCGCGCAAATCGGCACCCTCTTCCAACATATGCGTGCCAAAGGCATGACGCAGAGTGTGCGGATGCACGTCGGGAGAGAGTCCCTTGGCGACCGCAATTTGCTTGATGATGCGGCCGACGCTGCGCGTGGTGAGCCTTCCGCCGCGTCGGTTGATGAGCAGGGCCGGTGAGTTTTTGCGCTCGGTGAGGACGGCCTGTCGTGCGGGAAGATAACCAACCAGAGCAGCTTTTGCCGTATCCCCGAATGGAACGTAGCGCTCCTTCTTCCCCTTCCCGCGAATCAAGATGGCTTCGGCGCTGACGCGGACATCATCAAGGTTGATTCCGGTTAACTCCGAATTGCGGATTCCGCATCCGTAGAGAAGTTCGAGCATCAGACGGTCGCGCTCTGGAAACGCCGCCGTTTCGGGCATCGCTCCGTCGAGGACGGAATTCATCTCTTCGATGGTCGGAACCCGCGGCAGTTTCTTGGGCAGTTTCGGCGTGGCGACCAGCTTCGCGGGATTTTGTTCGACGACACCTTCCTGCGCCAGCCAGCGGTACAGAGATCGCACGGCCGCGAGCGAGCGGGCGACGGATGTCTTGCTCAGGCCTTTCTCGTACAACCGCGAGAGAAATCCACGGATGGCGATATGGTCGAGTTGTTTCCACCCACGAGAACCGGCGTAGGCTGAGAAGTTGGCGAGATCGCCCGTATAAGCCTTGATCGTGTGCGGAGAAGAATTTTTCTCGCGCAAATGGCGGAGAAAATCCGCTACGGCCCTGCCGACGATGGTGCCTGGCTTCGTCATCGTTGCTTCGCCCTGGGGTGATGATTGCGATACACGCTTCTCAGTCGGTCGAGCGCCAGGTGTGTGTACACCTGCGTAGTGGAAATGTCAGCGTGGCCCAGAATCGTTTGGACTGTGCGCAGGTCGGCGCCGTTCTCGACCATGTGCGTGGCGCAAGAGTGGCGCAACATGTGAGGCGAAGCCTTGCGTCCCGAAGCCGACGATGCAGCACGCACCATTTGCCAGATTCGTTGACGGGTTAGGCCATGCGCGCCACGGGCGATGAAAAGCAACGGTGAACTTTTCGTTACGCCCTTGGCAAGAGCGGGGCGTGACTCGGACAAATATTCTCGCAACGCCGCCTGCGCCGATTTCCCCAGCGGCACAACTCGTTCCTTATCGCCTTTTCCTCGGACCAGCATATAACCGGCTTCCAGTTTCAAGTCTTCCAGTTTGGCGCCCGTCATCTCCGAGACGCGCAAGGCTCCGGCGTAAAACACTTCGAGCATGGCTCGATCTCGAATCCCAAGAATTCTGGATTCTTCCGTCTGAGTTGTGACATTCGCGCCGGGAGCGGCCAGCGTTTTTTCCATCTCGTCGCGGGCCAGCGCTTTGGGCAGAACCTTCCACTGCCGCGGCGATTCGATATTCAATGTGGGGTCGTGATCGATTCGCTTATCCAGCAACAGATAGCGGTAGAGATGGCGAAGGGCAGACAGTTTGCGTCCCACGCTGCGACCGTCGACCTGATGCGAAAAAAGCTGCTGCAGGAATTCGCGGACGTCATTGCGGCGGGCCGACATCAACATCCTCTTGCGCTTGTCGAGGAATTCCGCAAATTGCCCGATGTCGGTCGTGTAGGCGCTGATGGAGAGTGCCGCCAGTCCCTTCTCGATGCGGAGATAATCGAGAAAGTCAGACAGTACGCGGGCGTTTACGTCGGAAGGCATAGCTGTAGCGATTAGTATGCGCGACCGCCGTCGCTGCCAGAAGTGCTCAAGCGGATGCATTCAAGTTTCACGTGGGGAATTCTCACGATCCCAAAGACATTACTGCGCCTCGGGCCCAGCAATTTCCTTGAGCATGTCCACGGCATATAATGCGCCTTCGGGCGTTTCTTCATGCTTGAAGTAGGCGTAGACGTCGCGGCCAGCGGCCAGATGCTCCTTGATCCGGTCGATCATTGATCGGCGCTCGTCACCCGTGTACGTCGGTTTGCGAAAGCGATAGTAAACGATCGACGAGGTTGGGACATCGGGCGTCGTCATGGTTTCAGTTTCCGCGACACACAGCGCGGCATTGGACGATTTCAGCAGATCCCAAGTTGCGTCAGCGAACCAGGAGGCATGGCGGAACTCGAATGCGGCGGGCACCTTTTTAGGTAAGCCGGCCAGAAAATCTTCCAGCAGGGTCGCATCCATTTTCAGATTGGGTGGCAACTGAAACAGCACCGGCCCCAACTTCCCAGCGGCAGCTAACGGCTCAATCGTGGCCAGAAATCGCGGGACGAAATCTTCCGTTCCCTTCAGTCGCTTGATGTGCGTGATGACCTGGTGTGCCTTGATGCCGAAGCGAAAGTGTGCGGGCGAGTCCTGCAACCAGTTCTGCACGGTCGTTTCCTTGACCAACTGCCGAAACGTAAAGTTGACTTCCACCGTGTTCAGCTTGGTCGTGTAGTATCCGAGGAATTTTTTCTGGGCGAGTTTCTCCGGATAGAAATCGGGATTCCATGTCGGGTACGCCCATCCGGAAGTTCCTGCAAAGAGTTGCGCCATGCGAAAGTTGCAGCGGGAAGCGCTGTGCCGAAAATTATACCCTCCGCTTCTTGCTGGCCTTCTTGGCGGGGCGCGGCGCGGGATCCTCAGCCTGGGCGGCGAGTTCCACCGGCTCAGCCTGCGCCGCCGCGGCAACCATTTTCTTAACATCGGGCAATTGCTGCTTCAACTCCAAGACCGGCTCGAATAAATCGCCCATTTTCTCGAACCGCGCGACCACTTTGGACGACTCGAACACGAGCAGCCCCCCGTCCTTCTTTTTCAGGCAGCGGTCGACTTCATCCCAACTCACGGGCGTGGAAACGGTGGGGCGTTCGCGCGCTCGTAGCGAATACACAGCCACGGTGGTCTTGTGCTCGTCGTTCTGGCTCCAGTCAACAAGCACCTTCCCCGTGCGCACAGCTTTCTTCATGTCAGACACAACATCCTTGGGATGTTCTTGTTCGAGAATCTGCGCCAGCGCGTGAGCAAACATTTTCGTCTGATCGAAGTTCGTTGGCGTATTCAGGGGGACGTAAATCTGCAATCCCTTCGAACCCGATGTCTTAGGAAAGCTCTTCAGCCCGAAGTGCTCGAAAATTTCGCGCAGCCAAAAGGCGACTTGGCAACATTGCACGATATTCGCGGGGGGCCCGGGATCAAGATCAAAGACCATCTCGGTGGGGCAAGTCACATCCTTGGCCAGGGCGAGTGAGGGGTGCAACTCCAAGGCAGCCAGATTCGCCAGCCAGACGAGAGTCGCCAGGTCGTCGGCCAAGACATAGTGGACATTGCGATTATTTCCGCGGCTCCAGACGGCGGCAGTTTTCACCCAGTCGGGACGATGCATCGGAGCATTCTTCTCGAAGAAGGGCTCGCCATCGACGCCGTCGGGGTACCGCTTGCGGGTGAGGGCACGTCCCTCGAGATGAGGAAGAATCGCTGGAGCGATGCGGACGTAGTAGTCGATGACGTCTTTTTTCGTGAATCCAGCGGCCGGATACAGCACCTTCTCCAGATTCGACAGCTTGAGATGTCTGCCTTGAATCTCGACGCCTGAGTCGGTCAATGGAAGAACTCCCCGTGCCATTGTGCAACAAGTTCCCTTCTGCCGTCAGTTGACAGTCTTATTTCGTCGCCAGAACACTCACATGGGTTGTCGCTTGCAAATGGCCAACCGACGGCGATATTGTGGTGCCAAGCCGCATGGGGCACGGGTAAATCCAACCGAAAACATCTGCGCAGGAGGAGTAGATCATGAGCAAGGTTCGAGTTCTTGTGGGGACAAAGAAGGGTGCTTTTACTCTTACGTCCGACGGAAAACGTGACAACTGGGACGTCAGCGGCCCGCACTTTGCCGGATGGGAAATGTATCACTTGAAGGGATCGCCCGTGGACCCGAACCGGATTTATGCATCGCAGACCAGCGGATGGTTCGGGCAGATCATTCAGCGCTCCGATGACGGCGGGAAGACCTGGCATCAGCCGGGCACGCCGGCGGGAGAACAGCCGAAGCCGGGAGAAACGCCGCGCGGGGAGAGCAACAAGTTCGCGTATGACACGTCATCGGAGACGGGCAAACCGCTGACCACGCATCAGTTTTACGACGGCACGCAGCATCCATGGGAGTTCAAGCGCGTGTGGCATCTGGAGCCGTCCCTGACGGAGCCCGACACGGTTTACGCGGGAATCGAAGATGCGGCGTTGTTCAAGTCAACCGACGGCGGAACGAGTTGGAAGGAACTCTCAGGCCTGCGCGGCCACGGCACGGGGCCGCACTGGCAGCCGGGTGCCGGAGGAATGTGCCTGCATACGATCATTCTTGACCCCAGTGATCCGAATCGAATATACATCGCGATTTCGGCGGCCGGAGCGTTTCGCACTGACGATGGCGGCAAGAATTGGAAGCCCATTAACAAAGGGCTGTATTCGAAATACATTCCAAACCCCACAGCAGAAGTGGGCCACTGCGTGCATCACATCGCGATGAATCCGAAGCGGCCCGGCGTGCTGTTTATGCAGAAACACTGGGACGTCATGCGCTCCAACGACGCGGGCGATCAATGGACAGAAGTCAGCGGCAACCTGCCGACGGACTTCGGATTCGTGATCGACGTGCATTCGCACGAACCGGAAACGGTTTATGTCATTCCCATCAAGAGTGACGGCGAACATTATGTGCATGAAGGCAAGTTGCGCGTCTTCCGCAGCAAGACTGGCGGCAACGAGTGGGAGCCTTTGACCAGGGGACTGCCGCAGAAGGATTGTTACGTGAACGTGCTGCGCGATGCCATGGCCGTCGACACCTTGGACAAATGCGGCATCTATTTCGGTACGACGGGCGGCCAGGTATATTGCTCGGCGGATGCTGGAGACTCGTGGAATCCGATCGTGCGCGATCTTCCGGCAGTCCTTTCTGTAGAAGTGCAGACGCTGGCGTAGACTAGCCTGTTCCCGGAGAGCTAAATGAAGAAGATCGCATTGTTGTTCGCCTGTGTGGCTGCTTTGTGTCTCAGCATGGAAGCACAGGAGAAACAGCAGTCGGCCAAGTCCGCCCCCGAAGCCGCTGCCCTCGAAGCGAATGTCCGCAAGGTTTGGGATGCATTCAAAAGCAAAAACAAGCCCGCACTGGCAGCCATGCTATCTGATGACTTTCATGAGATGGAGGAAGGCAACAGCGCGCCGGGCGACAAGAAGGCGGACGTTGCGTCGGTCGACGACTTTGAAATCAGCACCTACACGTTGAAAGACTTCACTGTGAAACCGCTTGGGCCCAAAGCAGCGCTGGTGACCTACAACGCGCACTACGAAGGCAAATCCGGCAAGGAAGTGGTCAGTACCAATAGCGCCTTCGGTGAAGTTTGGGTACTCGAAGGGAAAGACTGGAAAGCGCTGTACACTCAGGAAACTTACTTGAAATAAGCGTCCGGATTTGCCGGCCGAGCGAGCAGGAGCATGATCCGCGTTATTCTTCCTCCCCATTTACGAACGCTGGCAGGCGTGCGCGGCGATATCGAAGTCGACGTACTGCCGCCAGTCACGCAGCGCTCCGTTCTCGATGCCGTCGAGGCAAATTACCCGATGCTGTGCGGAGCAATCCGCGATCACGGCACGCTCAAGCGCCGAGCATTCCTGCGCTTTTTCGCCTGCGAGCAGGACCTGACTCACGAACCGCCCGATGCTCCACTGCCCCCGGAAGTCGTGTCGGGCAAAGAGCCGTTTATCGTGTTGGGCGCGATCGCCGGCGGATGACAGGCTGATCGAGTGATTTCGTCCCCCTCCCCGTTTGACAACTCCCCCGCCCGCCACGTACTTTCAAACTTCTGCCCTGCTCGTCCGTCCAAACTATGTCTACTCCCGGCTTGTTTCGCAGTGGAGGCCCGATGAAAGTCCGAACCATATCGATCGCTGTCTTGCTACTCTCGGTATTTGCCGTGGCGCAGGATGTCGCTTCCTTCGAGAAGCGCATCACCGTCAAGAAACTCGACAACGGCCTCACCTTGCTCGTCTGCGAACGGCCAGAAGCGCCGGTGTTCTCCTTCTTCACCATGGTCGATGCCGGGTCCGCGCAAGATCCCATGCGCGCAACCGGGCTGGCGCACATGTTCGAGCACATGGCATTCAAGGGGACCGACAAGATCGGCACAACCGACTACGCTGCCGAAAAACCGGCGTTGGAGAAAGTGGAAGTCGCCTACGCTGCCTACATCGCGGAACGCGACAAGTCCGTCAATCGCGATGAAGCCAAGCTGAAGCAATTGGAGCAGGCATGGAAGGACGCCATTGCTGCGGCCGACAAGTACGTCAAGTCCAACGAGTTCGGCAAGATCATCGAGCAGAACGGCGGCGAGGACATGAACGCTTTCACCAACTACGACGAGACCGGATATCACTATTCCCTGCCCGAGAACCGGCTGGAATTGTGGGCGTATCTGGAGTCCGAGCGCTTCCTGCATCCGGTGATGCGCGAATTTTATAAGGAGCGCAACGTCGTGATCGAAGAACGGCGGCTGCGCACCGACAGCAATCCGATCGGCCGATTGCTCGAGCAGTTCAATGCCGAGGCCTTCGAGGCGCATCCTTATCATCGGCCGACCATCGGCTGGATCTCAGACTTGAATCATTTCTCTGCCAGCGACGCGCAACGCTTCTTTGACGCTTATTACGTGCCGTCGAATATGGTCGTCGCCGTGGCGGGCGATATTAAGGCGGAGCAGGCGATGGCGATCCTGGAGAAATATTTTGGACGCCTTCCCGCCCGCCCCAAGCCGGATGAAGAGACGACGACAGAACCGCCGCAGAACTCCGAGCGGCGCGTCATGCTGAAAGAAAAAACCCAGCCTTTATATCTCGAGGGCTATCATCGCCCGGATTATCGCGACAAAGATGATGCGGTATTCGATGCCATCACCGATCTTTTGTCGGAAGGTCGGACGTCGCGGCTCTATCGCGCGCTGGTTCGCGATAAAAAGATCGCGTCATACTCGGCAGGATTTAGCGGGCTCCCGGGCACCAAGTATCCGCACCTGTTTGCGTTCTATGCCGTGCCACTGCCCGGCCATACGCCGCAGGAGATGGGCGACGCCATTCACGTCGAGATCGAACGGCTGAAGAAGGAAGACATTTCGGATGACGAACTGAAGATGATCAAGACCCGCACCAAGGCGAATCTCATACGCGGTCTGGCTGACAATCAGGGCCTCGCGATCCAACTCGCGACCTACCAGACCCGTTACGGCGACTGGCGCGAACTGTTTCGCACCGTCGATCGAATTGACCAGGTGACCAAGGCCGATATTCGCCGCGTTGCCAACGCGACCTTTGTCGACACAAATCGAACTGTTGGCGTCATTGAAAGTGCTGGCGGCGGTTCGCCCGGAGCCCAGCCAGGGCAGGGTGACTCCGGCAGCGAAGGAGGTGCGCGATGAAACGGCTTCTCCTCATCGTACTTCTGCTACCCCTGGTTGCGACTCAAACCTTCACGCCGAGTGCCCATGCTCAGGCCGCTTCGTGGCAGCAGGTGCAGATTCCACCATTGCCCGCTTTCAAGCCGCAGCAACCGAAGCGCATCGAACTCAAGAACGGCATGGTGATCTTCCTGCAAGAAGACCATGAACTGCCGCTGATCGATGGAACGGCACGCATCCGCGGCGGCTCTGTAAATGAGCCTGCGAATAAGACCGGCTTGGTCGATATCTACAGCGAGGTCTGGCGCACTGGTGGAACGAAGTCGCAGACGGGCGACCAGCTTGACGACTTCCTGGAAGTGCGCGCCGCGAAGGTTGAGACCGGTGGCAGCGGCGATTCCACGACCGCGAGTTTCTCCTG
>Ga0335070_10001071_pt1 | contig 31351 bp, 31 predicted proteins | sample Lox_Sample_13_FD_206722 | JGI IMG/M metagenome (GOLD analysis project Ga0335070, IMG submission 206722) | Soil microbial communities from Loxahatchee National Wildlife Refuge, Florida, United States - Lox_Sample_1.3 | ecosystem: Environmental > Terrestrial > Soil > Wetlands | place: USA...
TCCAAGTCAAGTTGTCCGTCGCACCGTAGTAATTCTGGATCGAATACTGGGGTGCGTTGGGATCGGGGCCAAGATTAAGGCCACCGAGCTCATCAATCGTGAGATTGGGGAACGCGTCCAAGCCCGGAACCTTAAGATTAGGCACCACCCAATTCTGCGCCGTGCGATTGTAACCCACTCGAAACTCATTGCTGATCACTGGCGAGAAGTTGTGATACTCAGCAAGAGTAAACATGTAGTACGGCTGCTGAAAGGTCGTGAAGAACTGCGGCAGCAGGGTCACGCCAGAAGAAGCGCCGGTATCGATGTTCGAAAATTTGTTCCAGATAAACCGGCCGCGAATCTGGTCGCTGCTGCTCACGTTGTAGTCCACGGACGCAACGAGCGCGCCTTGGTTCGCGTACGACGGCGAAACCACGGGGTACTGGCCTACCTGGACGTCTGTCCCGTTGACCGAAAGCACGTTCCCGGTGGGGCATCCCGCTTGGCCTGTAGTGCATGCACTGGGAGCCACCGCATACGCCTTCAAGGCATTGACGTTGTTTGCCGAAACACCGCTAATCCCTAGGAGTGTTGTATACCCGGCAGCCGTAGGGAGGATGAACGGCGATGCCGGCGTGGAAGCCTGGCCGATCGAGTTGTATTCGTAGTTGAAGAAGAAGAAGAGTTTGTTCTTGATGATCGGTCCGCCCACCTGCCCGCCGTAGCGGTTATCGTCGTAGCGGGGGTTGGTAAAGACGCCTTGGTTCGACAAAGCATAGTCGACCGCGTTGAGGTTCTTGTTCTGGAAATACTCATAAGCGCGGCCGTGAAAGTTGTTCGTCCCACCAAGCACGACAGTATTGAACTGCCCGCCATTGGAATGACCGAATTCGGGACTGAATTGGTTCTGCAAAACCGTGAAGTTTGCCACCGCGTCATTCGGTACGTAAATAAGCGGCCCGGTCACGCCTTTGTCGTTGTTGTCCACACCTTCTACGGTGAAGTTATTGTCGCGCGGACGCTGTCCGCCCACCGCCGGCCCCGAGCCAGCACCAAGCCCGCCGGTGCTGCCGACACCCGATTGCAACAAGGAAAGGTTCAAGACTCCCAGTCCGCCCGCTCCGCCGAGCATGGCGGTCGGCAGGTCCTGGACCTGTCTCGCTTCGTAGGTCGTCTGCACCTGGGCGGTACTAGTGTCGATGATCGGCGCCTCTCCGGAAACCTCGATGGTCTCATTGGCCGCGCCTGGCTGAAGCGTGAACTTCAGGGTGCCGGTCTGATTCAACTGGATTGGCGCCAACTGGCTGACGGTGCGAAATCCGGCCGCCTTGACAGTAACCCGGTAAGAACCAGCCTGCAGGTTGTCGAAGCGGTACTCGCCCTGACCGTTTGTCTTTGTACTCGCAGCTATGCCAGTGGCCGTGTTGACGGCCTCGACGTCGGCATTCACCACAGCCGCGCCCGATGAATCCACCACACTACCTACGAGGTTTCCGCTAACCGCCTGGCCGAAGGCGAGTGGCGCGAACAGAGACACCAGCGCAAAGGATAGCAATGTCAGCAGCAGCGCTGTGTTCATCGTTACATGCTTTGTGTACGTCTTCATGATTCCTGTTTGTCCTTTCATCTGTGCTCTCCTTGGCGCTTGCCGAAACAAGCAAAAAGCACTCTCCTGCCCCCTGAGAGGGCAGCCCTACCAAAAACAGGTCTTGTCTTGGTCTTTAACCTCGGGGAAACCAGGTACAACAGAGGCGACTTCTATACATGGCACGTTCACTGCCACTGTCTACAATATGCAAGTGTTTATGTTTGTTATGGTTACATTCCTGGTGCGGGGACCTACACGAAAGTAACTATGTTTTTTGGAAGTTATCCCATTTTAGGAATTCCAAAGTTCATAGCAGGCGACCACCCCCACCATTCCCGGCAGGCCCATTTCCCAGTCAACGACACATAACAAGAATGTCTTGTTACGTTCCCCCGGGCCGGTGTGGGGGTTGTGGAGCGCCTGTTAGAATCACTTCTCTGTGCGCCGCCTGCAGACCACAAGTCCGCGCCAGCCAGGTGTTCGACGCGTGAACCCTGTTCCCTTGCTTGACCTCCAGCGGCAGTACGAGCAGATCCGGGAAGAAGTGCTGGCCGCGATTGAACGCGTGTGCGCCTCGCAACAGTTCATCCTCGGGCGTGAAGTCGAGGCTCTCGAACAGGATATTGCTTCGTTCACGGGCGCCGCTGCCGCGGTGGGCTGCACGTCGGGTACGGACGCATTGTGGCTGGCGTTGCAGGCGGCAGGAATTCAGCCCGGCGACGCCGTAGTAACAACACCGTTCAGCTTCTTCGCTTCGGCCAGCGCGATCGCGAGAGCGGGCGCACGGCCGGTGTTCGTTGACATCGATCCCGACACATTCAACCTTCATCCGGCGTTGGCCGAGACTAAGCTCGAACACGGCGGGGCAGGCAAGGTGCGCGCCATACTGCCGGTTCACCTCTACGGACAGTGCGCCGACATGGATGCGATCGGGCGCCTTGCCGACAGATTTCGACTCGCCGTGATCGAAGATGCCGCCCAAGCGATCGGCGCGGAGTGGCGAGGAAAGCGGGCTGGATCGCTGGGGGCGGTCGCCGCTTTCAGTTTTTATCCCACCAAGAACCTCAGCGCATTTGGCGACGCGGGAATGGTGACTACCATGGACACGGCTTTTGCCGAGCACATGCGACGGTTGAGAAATCACGGCAGTCCGCGCCGCTATCTTCACGAGGAGATGGGCGGTAACTGCCGCATGGACGCTATCCAAGCTACGGTGTTGCGCGTGAAATTGCCGCACATTGAAACTTGGAACGAAAAGCGACGGGAGCGGGCCGCGGCTTATGACCGGCTGTTTGGCGCGTCGGGCCTGGTTTCCGGTCCAGACGCCCCCGTTCGGCCGCCGGCTGTTTCTCCCGAGAGCCGACATATCTACCATCAGTACGTGGTTCGCGCTCAGCGCCGCGATGAACTGCGCCAGTTTCTTGCCGACCGTAAGGTTGGAACCGAAATCTACTATCCGTTACCGCTGCACCTGCAACCCTGCTTCACCTATTTAGGATATCGCAACGGTGACTTGCCCGAGTCAGAACGTGCCGCCAAGGAAGTGCTCGCTTTGCCGATGTTTCCCGAACTCACCGAAAGCGAGCAGGAATGGGTTGTAGAGAGCGTGGCGGAGTTTTATTCCTGAGGGAACCCAAGCGTTCTGTTTAGAGGCGGACCCTAATCACGCTTCCTGCGTGCGACTGCTTTCTGTGGCACTTCTGCTGGGGCGAGCACACGGCGCACGATGGGCGTGTTGAGCTTGTACTTGCGTTCCACAACATTGCCGCTGTCGTCCCTCACGCGCAGCACGAAGACCGGCAAGGTCCCTTCCTTTTCGAGATTCTCCTGCGCAGTTGTGACTGGCAACACCCCATTAAGATTGCGCTCGCGGTAGGCGGTTTCGTAACGATGCCGCCTCACATTCCAGGTGAAAACGCGCACCTGGTCATAGTCGGAGGGCAGCCCATCTTTGGGCTCGGAGAGCAGGGTTAAATATTCGGGAACTTTCTGGCCGGCGTCCGCCACCTCATCCAGAACAAAGAAAGCGACGATGCGTTGGCCTTCGGCGTACTGTGCGATGTCGAGGGGCGCATCCACGTCGAGCATTCGTCCCAGCACCCAGCCTACATGGCCTGCGCCTTCGCGAATGAGCCACCAATCTTCCAATATCGGAGCCGTTTCCGTATTGTTGTCATCGTGGGACGGCTTGGCGGGAGCACCAGGCAGGATTTTCTCCGCAGTCGCTCGCATGAGGATTGAAACCTTTGCTCCCTGATTCAGTTGATAGAGGTGGGCAGTATCGCGGCCCGGTTCGAGGTGAAGATTGGTCTCATTTCGGGTCAGGGCGGGAGCTTGCACCGGAGCATTCTGGTTCTCTTTCGCCAGTTTCTGAAAGCCGTCGTAGACCTGCTGGTTGACCAGGTAACGTTGCTCGATCCAGCCCTCGACGCCGGCCGAGGTGCGAACGTGGGCAAATCGCCGGTCACGTCCCAGAATTTCCACGCGGTCACCGTTCTTCACACTGCCCGTCTTGTTGTAGACGGCCGCCACCTGATCGCGCAGGATGGCCTGCGACGCCGAGACGTAAGCCGCTTCCCGCCGCCTGCCCCGGCCGCGGCCGCAACTTAGGCACAAGGCGGCGAGCAGCGCGAGCGCCAGCGCACTTCGCCAGTCGAGCCTCGGGAGAACAGATTTCACGGGAATCGCAAATACTATAGCAACGCAGGTCGTTCGCTGTCCGTTAAGAAACTGAGACCCGTACAGGGTCAGTCACCGAAGCAGATGCCGACGGCGCGGGCGGTGCGAACGAGCTGCCCTTGCGGGTCAACAGCCTTCATGCGCCCCACGGCGTCGGCGATGTCCACCGCTTCAACTTGGGTGTTACGCAGGCACACCATTTTGCCGAATTGGCCGCCAGCTACTAGTTCGACAGCCGCCACTCCGAAGCACGTGCCCAGAATGCGATCGAAGGGAGAAGGCGATCCGCCGCGCTGGATGTGGCCGAGTACGCTGACCCGCACCTCCTTGTGCGAGCCCAGGGCGATAGCGTCTCCGATCAGATTGCCGGGCGAGGCTCGGCGGGAAGGGTCTATCAACTCGGGCGGCAACTGTACACCTTCGGCGGCCACCACGATGGTGTAGTTCTTGCCACGGCCTTCGCGTCGCGACACAGCTTGGCAAACCTTCTCCACGCTGAACGGGATTTCCGGAATCAGAATGACGTGCGCTCCACCCGCGATGCCCGCCTCCAGAGCGATCCACCCGGCGTTCCGGCCCATGACCTCAACCACCATGACACGATGGTGCGACTCGGCAGTAGTGTGCAGCTTGTCGATGGCGTCGGTGGCCGTGTGCAGAGCCGTGTCGAAACCGAAAGTGATTTCGGTTGCGCACAGGTCATTGTCGATGGTCTTGGGAACGCCGACAATCTTCATCCCCTTCTGAAACAACTCGAGGGCAATCTTCTGGGAGCCGTCTCCGCCGATAGTGATGATGGCGTCGATCCCGAGCTTGCCGGCGTTGGCAATTACCCGATCGGATATGTCGCGGATCACTTCCTGGCCGTCTTCAGTGATTTTGTAGCGGAACGGATTGCCGCGGTTGGTGGTGCCGAGGATCGTGCCCCCGCGCGACAAGATGCCGCTCACATCATTGAGAGTAAGTTCGCGAGAACGTTCCGGCCAGATCAGACCGTCAAATCCGTCGTGGATGCCAATGACCTTCCATTGGTGCTGCAGAATGGCGGAGGTAGCAGCCGCACGAATCACCGCATTCAACCCGGGTGCATCACCGCCTCCGGTGGAGATTCCAATGCAACGAATGGCGCTCATTGCACAGTGATGGTCAACGTATTGCTGGTGATGCCGTTCAGAGAAGCAGTGACATTGGTTGAGGATCCGGTCGTGGCCGTGGAACTCACCGCTCCACTCCCGCTGACGATGGTTGCAATCACCGCCGTATTCGAGCTGTTCCAGGTCACGTTGTTGGTGATGTTCTGCTGCTGGCTGCTGCCCGAATAGGTGCCCATGGCAGTGAAGGTGACAGTCGAGCCGGCCGTGGGATTCGTTGTTGAGGCGGTGATCGCGATGGACAGCAGCGGCCCAGTGTTTACCGTAACGGTCGTGGTCGCGGTAAGGCCGCCAAGGGTCGCGGTGATCGTTGTGGTTCCGGGCGGGTTGGCGATGGTTTGTGCAGCGGTTACCTTTCCGCTTGCGCTTACCGTGGCAACGTCGGGGGCGGAAGAAGTCCAGGCCACAGTGCCGGTTAAGTCTTTGGTGCTGTTGTCATCGTAGTTGCCGGTAGCGGTTAAGGACTGTACCCCATTTACGATCATGGATACATTCTGCGGCTGAACTGTCAGCGAGGTCAGAGTGGGGTTCACAAAGAAACCGTGACAGCCTGCCGCGGTCGCGATCAGCAACAAGATCGAAGACGCTGCCAAGAGTTGAAGTTTTCGCTTATTGGTCTGCATGAGGGGAAAACCCTTGAGGACGACCCTTTCGGGAGCGTCCCCGCAGCGGCGCAATCAAAATTGTAGCAGAGAAGAATTGCCCCGGTATGGTGGCTGCACTATCGTGTGCGCGACGCGGAGCCACGAGTACCTAAGCAAGTTGGTTACTCAGTGTGTCCGCTTGGCTTTGGCGATGCGTTCGTCGATGGGCTTGCGGCCTGCGAAACCCTCGCTGACGCCGTGCCAATGAGTGATCCCCTTTTCGCCCAGCTTCCAGCAGAGCAGGATGGTTTGGCCCTCCACTTCGCAGGGGAAGTCGAGCAGGCCTATGTCGAGATCCTTCACTTGCACGCCGGTGGCATCGATTTCAGCAAGGGCGTCTTTCACGCGCTGCACGGCCTTTTCGCGCTCGGCTTTGCGGCGGGCCAGATGCACGATATTGAGGTGCATACCCCCGGCGAGGAATATGCGATGGGTAACATCCTGGAACTCGGAGTCGGCCTCTTCAATTTGCTTTTTGCCGTCAATCGCAGAACGCAGGAGTGACTCCAGCACGGGCAGTAGTGATTGCGCTTCTTCGAGAGTGAAACTGCGGTCGGACATAACGTCTGGAGGTATTTTACTGCATTGAGGAGGGTCGGCGGTCCTTGGTCGGGTGGCAGTTGGCCGTCGGCCGAGTGGCCTGTAGCGAGAAGCTTGAGTCGCAAAGGGAGCTGCTACGGCTAACGGCCAAAAACGAACGACCAACGACGGCTTACCGGATTTCCAGCATCCGGTCCAGAGCCACCCGAGCCCAATACTTCACATCGTCGCGCACTTTGATCTGGTTGACCACATTGTCGTCGACCAGGTTCTCCAGCGCCCAGCACAGGTGCTGAGGCGAGATGCGGAACATGGTGGTGCAGAGGCAGCCGGTGTCGTCGAGAGTGATAACCTCCTTCCCTTCGGCGGCAAACTCTTTGCCCATGCGATTGACCAGATGAATTTCCGTCCCCACGGCGAACATCGTGCCCGAAGGTGCATTGCGGATCATCTGCAGCAAGCCTTCGGTGGAGCCGATGCCGTCGGCTTTCTGGCAAACCTCCCATCGGCACTCGGGATGGACGATCACGCGAATGCCGGGATACCTGGCGCGCACCTTGTCCACGTGCTCGGGCAGGAAGCGCTGGTGGACGGAGCAATGACCTTTCCACAAAATGACTTTCGCATTGCGCAGCCGCTCCGGCGCAAGGCCTCCGTTGATCAGGTATGGATCCCAGACCACCATTTCGTTCAGCGGGATACCCATGGCGTAGCCGGTGTTGCGGCCGAGGTGTTGGTCCGGCAGGAAAAGCAGTTTGGGGTTTCGGGCGTAGCCCCACTTCATTGCCGAGCCGGCGTTCGCCGAGGTGCAGACAACGCCCCCGCGTTCTCCGACAAAAGCCTTAATGGCAGCGGTTGAATTGATGTAGGTGATGGGCGTGACGCCCTCGCCGCCATCCGTGGTTATGCCGGCAGCGACCAATTGCTCCCAGCAATCTTCCACCTGTGTGATCTCCGCCATGTCGGCCATGGAGCAGCCGGCGTTGAGATCGGGAAGAATCGTGACCTGGCCAGGACGGCTCAGTACGTCGGCGCTTTCCGCCATGAAGTGCACGCCGCAAAAAACGATGTATTTTCCGGCCGCCCTGGCCGCCTGTTGCGAGAGTTTGTAGGAATCGCCACGAAAATCGGCGAACTGGATGACTTCGTCACGCTGATAGTGATGTCCCAGGATCACCACCTCGCGGCCCAGGACTTGCTTAGCCGCACGAATGCGGTCGTCCATGGTGTGATCGGGGAGTTGGAGATAATTCTCCAGACTGCAGATTTCTGTGGCCGTAGCCAATGTCATGTCTCGCTTTCAGCTCCAAGCACGAGCCAGCGCGCTCAGCGCGCACTCCGCTCAAGCTGGAACGGGGATGTTGAAAGCCTCTCAGCGGCTCCAGTCGGTTCGCTGCGCCCGAGCGACGCCCAACCGGCGGGGATGTTGAAGCCACTTATTGCTTACAGCTTTTTCGATGCTCAGCAGCCGCGGAAGTGTCACTTTTTCTCAACCAAGGTCACATCCGCATGTGACTGAGGATCCTGGGAATATTGTGCACTGAGGGGGTGCAGGAGTGCAAGTTACGATGGCGGAGGCATCATAGGGGGAAGGCTGAAGCAACGGAACTCGTTTACCTTCAGCTATCCCCGCCGCTTGTAGTACACGGCGAACTCGAAGCCGGGATTGGGCGGAAAAATCTCAGCGATCTTACGCAGGCGCTCCGCCATGGCGACCGGAGCCAGCAGCGGATAATCGCGCTCCCGCAGATCGTAGTAGTCCACGTCAATATATAAAGACAGCAGGTAGATGGAAATCGCGTCGGCGAAGGTCGCCGCCAGGTATTCGTTTTTGTGCTTCTCAGTGTCCGGACCGCCCGCCGAGACGAGTTTGCGCGACTCCCAGGCATCGAGTGAGGTCTCGCCACGGGCGTTCGATTCCACCTGCTTCCACACCAGATCGGCGAAGTCACCCGAGACACCCGCCCGTTCGACCACAGCATGGCCTACGTTGATGTAGAACTCGAAGGCCACGGAAAATTTGTCGTCCATGAGGCGGGTGGAGATAAAGACGCACTGCGCATCACCCAGGTTCAGGTTGCGGTGGCAGACGGCGTTGTCACTGAGCGCCACGTCATAACGTTCCGCAATGAGGGTCTCGTCTCCTTGACTCACCGTAAGAGGGACAAAGTAGTAGGCGTTGCGCTGCAGAGCAGCGGCAGCAGCGTCGGGCACAACCGCAACCATGCGCTCCAAGTCACCATTGGTGATGGTGAGTTCGCCCGACACGGCGTAGCAGATTCCGTTGGGGGCTTGCGAGACCGGATTCTGCCGGACGATCTCCGCGGGCGTGCGGGTGATGACCGGCGAAACTTGCGACATGAAGGTCATTGTAGCGCACGAAGTCGGCAGTCCCTGGGCGGGGACCTCCGCTCCGGTTGGCTGCTTTCTGAAGCTGCATCGATTCCTGTTGTAGGCTTACCTGTTATGGCAACAGGGAAAACCGTCCGCAGTCCCCGCTGGTTCTGGATTCCGTTTCGCGTTGTGCTTGTCACCTTTCTGCTCACCTTGCTGTCCTTTGCCGTCAGCCTGTTGCTGGGAATTCTGGGATTGCTGATTGCAGCCAAGGTTGGCGGTGTAGCTCCCAACATGGCTGTTGCCTACCGGCTTGTCGCGTTGCCGACCGCCGCGGTGGTGGGCGGGCTGTCGTTGATTTCCCTCACGATCATGGAAATCCGGCATTACCGCCACGCCAAGGTGCTGGCTGAAATCGAGCGCGCAGGCTAGGCTCACTTCCTGGCAAGGCGAGGCGTGCTTCACGCGACAAAACCGCTTCGGGGCTAGAATCGACTTATGCGCCCGCACATCGCCATCCCTGTGCCGCATTCGGGAGATCCTGAGTACGCGGCTCGCGCCATTCTTCAATATGAGCATGCCGTAGAAATGGCCGGAGGAATTCCCGTTCGTATTCCTCTGGACAAATCTCCGGGGGAAGTCATGAAGGTGATTGAGCGCTGTGACGCCGTGCTGCTGCCGGGGAGCAAGGCCGACGTGGATCCAGCTAAGTTCAACGCCGCGCGGCATCCCAAGACCGCTGCCGCCGATCCTCGGCGCGACACGGTGGACGAATTGCTGCTGCAGGACGCCTACAACATGCGCAAGCCCATCCTCGGCATCTGCTATGGACTGCAGGTGCTGAACGTGTACCGCTCCGGGAGCCTGGTACAGCACATCGACTCGCCAATCAATCACGCAGCGGGACGGACGGTTGCGGTGGCACATAGAGTCGAGGTGACACCCGGTTCGACGTTGGCGAGGGTGATCGTTCCGGGCCTCTCCAGTCTGAACATTCCTGTGAATTCCAGCCATCACCAGTCCGCCGATGTCATCGGCGACGGGTTGTGCGCGGTAGCTCACTGCCCGGAAGATGGCATCGTTGAGGCCGTAGAGGGGGATTCTCCGGATCACTTCGTGCTCGCAGTGCAGTGGCATCCAGAGCGTTCAGTGGACGATGACGAGCACTCCCGCGCTATCTTCCGCAGACTGATCGAGGCGGCCAGAGAGAGACATCGGCAATTGGAAGGGGAATTCGAGTCGGTGTAAAGGGCTGGAGGAAGATCGAAGAGTTATTGGGTGCTCGACTTGCGGGGAAGGAAATTGTTACTACTTTCTTCGCGAACCCGTATGTCGCGTGCCTTTTCGCTCCAGCAGGACGCTCGCGTGGGCGATGGCGGCGTTGTCCGTGCCCATGCCTTCCGGCGTTTTCGCTTTCAGGCCGACACAGTCCACTGAGATGCCCAGCAGGTGGGCGACACTGGCACGAATCTTCGCCGCGTGCGGGCCGATTTTCGGTGTGGCGAGGATCAGGGTGGAATCCACGTTGCCGACTTTGTAGCCGGCCCGGCGCACACGCTCCAGGGCTTCACGCAGAAAAACAGCCGAATCAGCCCCCTTCCATTTCGGATCGGAGGGTGGAAAGAGCGACCCAATGTCTGGCGCCGCCACAGCCCCCAACAGAGCATCGGTCAGCGCGTGCAGCAGAACGTCTCCGTCGGAATGTCCGCCCAGTCCCTTGGGATGAGGTAGAGTAACGCCGCCGATCTTGAGGGGAATGCCGGGCGCGAACTCGTGCGAGTCCCAGCCGTAGCCGATGCGGGTCGCTGTTCGCTGGTGGTGGGTGGCTGGCATCAGGTGTTAGCGGGTTTCTTCACGAGGCTGTTTTCAGGTAGAACTCGGCCAGTTCCAGGTCCGCCGGAGTGGTGATCTTAATGTTTCGCGGAGAGCCCATGACCACGGCGACTTCGTGTCCAGAGCGTTCCACCAGCGAGGCTTCATCGGTGCCGATGAACCCGTCAGCGGCCGCTTCATCGAAAGCCTTCTTGATGACCTGGTAGCGAAAGCCCTGTGGCGTTTGCGCCATCACCACCCGTTCGCGGGGCACTGTTGCTGTAATCAAGGCGCCTTCCGAGGTACGTTCGACCTGTTTCACGGTATCGGACGCAGGCATGCCAGCGATGGCCGCGCCATATTTCTCGGCTGCCGCAATCACTTCTTGAACGATCTCCGTGGTCACAAAGGGGCGCACCGCGTCATGAATCAGAATGAGGTCATCCGGCGCCGCTGCTAGCGCCGCCAACGCATTGGCTACCGAATGCTGACGGTGCTCTCCACCCTCCACCAGTTGTATACGTTTCTGCTGAATGTCCTTGCCTTCCTTCTCGAGCCGACTACGAAAAGCATCAATCTCGTTCTTGCGAAGCGCAATAAAGATCTCGGCAACGGCGGGAACAGCAGCGAACTTTCGCAGCGTACGCATCAAAATGGGCGTTCCCCCGAGGTCGGTGAATTGCTTCGAGGGCGCATCGGCCTTCCCTCTGGCGCGTGGAAAAGAAGTCATGCGCGTCCCCAGCCCAGCTGCGGGAATGATGACCACGACCTTCATTGCGGGCAGTCAGTATACGAGGAGGCTGGAGCGAGTTCAAATGTCACGCGGTTTGCGCGAACAGAGATTTGGTAGAGTTCCGCTTTGTGGAGTCCTGCGTGAGAGAGTATCTCTTCGTTTACGGGACGCTTCTGCCGCAGCATGCGCCCGCAGAAATTGCCGGAACCGTGCGCCGGCTGCGACGTGTGGGTAGCGGGTTGCTGCGCGGAAGACTCTACGACCTGGGCAGGTATCCCGGCGCCATCGTAGATCAGAAATCGCATAGTCGGATTCATGGCGAAGTTTTCGAACTTCCCGGAGACCGCAAAACGCTGGCTGCCTTGGATGCATACGAAGAATCGGCGCCGGGTAGCCACGGCTCGGATTTTTTTGTGCGGGAAATGTGTCCGGTGACGATGCCGGGCGGCCGTCGGAGAGATTGTTGGGTATACACCTACAACGGTGATCTCCGGTCGGCGCGATTCATTGTCAGTGGCAGGTATTTGGGAAGCAATCGATGAGGTGCGCAGGTTTCGTGGTTTCCTCGATTTCTGTCCGGTTCACATTGAGCTTAGGTCAGCACTAATCCTTTTTGCCTTGTGCGATTGCCTTTTTCCACAATGGAGGCAAGCGAAATCGCCCGTCGCCAGATTTCACCCATCACAACTTACCAGCTGAGAGTAACTTAGGACCCGCCTGACCGGAGCAGTTGGTGGAATGCGACGTGCTCCAAATCTTCCAGGAACCCGGGCCCCATTCGTGTGAAGTGTCGCGGATGATTCGTTGGAGGTCTCTGTGGAAAAGGGCAAGCCTTCCTGGTTCAGTCTGATCTTTGTTTGGGTAGCCGCTGCGGTCACCATCGCGCTCACTCTCGGAGCGCTATTTGCAGTCTTCGCATTCGCCAGCGCGACGCCGGAATCTGTATCGCCTTCGGCGATGGGGAAGCAAGGCGACTCCGGTCGCAGAGCTTTCGGCGGAATGGTTACGGATTCTCAATGTGGCGCGAGACATCCACGGAATTCGAACATGTCCCCGGCGGAGTGCACGCGCTTTTGCGTACGCCATGGCGCCACATATGTGTTGGTGGATGGCGAGCGTATTTACGAACTGCAAGGGAACCTGGCGCAGATCAATCAATTTGCCGGGCAGCGCACGACGGTGGAGGGCACCCTCAACGGAAGCACAATTATTGTTGTCTCGATCAGTGCCGGGGTGTGACGTTTGTCGGGTTATTCCTCAGGCCGCTCGGCCATGGCTGGCTGAGCCCGCTTGGCATCGGCACCCGGTACAACATTGGTCGTTACCGGCGTGCGCGATTCGCTGCGACTGGCGCTCCGTTCATCCCATTTGCCGAAGATCATCTTGCCTGCAGTCGTCTGCAAAACTGAGGTGACCGAGATGTCGATCGTCTTGCCGATCATCTTGCGCGCGTTGTCCACCACCACCATGGTGCCGTCATCGAGGTAGGCCACGCCCTGATTGTATTCCTTCCCTTCTTTCAGGATGAACACCTTCATGATCTCGCCCGGCAGCACGACGGGTTTCAGTGAATTCGCCAGTTCGTTGATGTTCAGCACTTCCACGCCTTGCAGTTGCGCCACTTTGTTCAGATTGAAGTCATTGGTGATGATCTTGCCTTCATACAGCTTCGCCAGTTCGATCAGCTTCAAATCGACCTCGCGAATGGTGGGAAAATCATCTTCCACAATCTGGATTTGCAGGGAGGCGATTTTCTGCAGGCGTTGCAGAATATCGAGCCCGCGGCGTCCGCGGTTGCGCTTGAGAGAATCGGCGGAGTCGGCCACCAGTTGCAGCTCGCGCAGCACGAACTGCGGGATGACCAAGGTGCCGTCGAGAAACCCGGTTTCCGCGATGTCGGCGATGCGCCCGTCGATGATGACGCTGGTGTCTAGAATCTTGTAGCTCCGGCGCGATTGCTTTTCGCCGCCGAAGATTCCACCTAGTGCGGAGAGATTCAGCAGGTCGCCCTTGTTGCCCCCCACAATCAGGCCGACGTATGCCATCAAGAGCATGACCGTTATCTGCAAGAAGGCTCGGGTGTGGCCCTCGGGGAGGCTGTTACGAATCACGATGGCAAAAAGGTAAGCTCCGAAGATTCCGAGGACACTGCCGATGGCGGCCCCGATCAGCCGTTTCAGGCTGACCCGGCGCAACTTCCACTCGAACAACACGATAGCCAGACCAATGAGGGCGCCGGCGGCTGCGTCCAATCGCGCGGGCAAGTTGAACGGAGCAATCAGGAAGCAGGTAATAGCAACAATGAGGACAAAAAGAACACGAACCAGAATCAACTCCACCGTACGGGCCTCCCCGGAGATCAGCCGCCAAACCACGCGACCCTGAATCTCCGCACCGGTCAGCCAATGCAAGTATGAAGGCAGCCAGTGATCTTCTTAAACGGAGCGTATGAATTGATGAACCAGCACTCCGCCCGAGCAACTCCTCAGAACCAGGAACCCGATGCCAAAGTTATGCCGGGGCAAGTATATACCTACGGCCCCAGGCTCACCCAGTACTCAAAACCCCCGGTTACCCGGAGGGGACTTAGATGCGAAGCACACCGCCTGCGGTAAACTCAGGCCCATGAAAGCAATCGTGATAAGCCGGTTTGGTGGCCCTGAGGTCCTGGAACTGCGCGATGTCCCGCCCCCAGAACCAAGGGCTGGGGAAGAGTTGGTGCGGGTGGAAACGGGAGGCATTAACTTCGCTGACACCATGACCGCCCACGGCGGGTATCCCGGAACCCCGAAACCGCCGCTGGTCGCAGGGCGCGAGTTCTGCGGCGTGCGTCAGCGCAACGGCCAGCGGGTGATGGGATACACGCAGTGGGCGGCATTCGCCGAGCAGGTGGCCGCGTATTCGGAGCTGCTCTGGCCAGCGCCTTCTGGCTGGAGCGCGGAAGAGGCGGCGGCCTTCCCGGTGAATTACTTCACTGCCTTCTTCGCTTTCTGGAAAGCCGGGCTCCTGCAAAAACCGGAGAGCGGGCCACCGCCCCGAGTTCTGATCCACGCGGTTGCAGGCGGAGTGGGAACCGCTGCCGTGCAGATTGGGAAGCTGCTCGGCATGGAAATGTATGGGACGTCATCGTCCCAGGAAAAGCTGGCACGCGTGAAAGAACTCGGACTTCATCACGGGATCAACTACAAAGAACAAGATTACGAGCAGGCGGTCAAGGATCTGACTCGCGGCGAAGGGGTGGATGCAGTCTTTGAGATGCTCGGCGGCGAACATACGGCCAAGAGCATTCGATGCCTGCGCGATTTCGGGCGGCTGATCGTTTATGGGACCGCGACGGGGCAGCGGGCTGTGCTGGACGCGGGCGCACTCTACGCCAAAGGAGCAAGCGTGCATGGGCTGTGGCTGACCTATCTTTCGCGCAAGGGGGCTCTCATGAACGAAGCCTGGCAACAGCTGTCAGCGTGGACCTCGCAAGGACACCTGCGTCCAGTAGTGGGAACCGTGCTACCGATGCAGAAAGCGGCTGATGCTTATCGGTTGCTCCTTGCACGAAAGAATTTCGGGAAAGTAGTGTTGAAGATTGCGTAGTGGTTTGATCTTTAACTCCGCGGCGTATACGCCTCCTCAGCGGTCTCTGCGATTTGGAGATCCTCATCGATCCTTTCGAGGGAAATCTCTGTGGTGCGGTTCTCTAACCACAGGGGATACAGAGGTTCACAGAGACTACAGAAACTTTCGTACTCAGAATCCCGCCGTCAGCGTTCTAGACAAGACAAACTGCGGCTGCGATGTCTGACAATCGCACACGCAATCTGCTACCTGTAGCAATTCATCATCGTCAAATGGGTAAATGGGAGTTTTCAGGTTGAGGGAACTTCCCGATGAGAAAAAGCGTAGCTTCCCGCGATGATGTGGGGCATGAGTTGAAAAACTAATCGACAAAAATCGGGGTTGCAGGGATTGATCTCACTCTCGGTTTGGCGGCCCAGGTGAGAACAATCCCCAAGGATCGAGTACGGGCCTGTTGGCTCGCGCTCTTTCGCCGAACCCCGCGCCAGCATTGTATGTCCTTAGCAGAGAAACGCAAGCGTTTCGCGAGGGCAAGGCAGGGCCGCCCAAACCGATTCCCGACGCATGCGGGAAAGAACAAGGAGTTCCATGAAGGTGACACAAATGGCTAAGGGTTTGCTGTTGGGCTTGACTCTGCTGCTGGCAACGGGAGCGTTCGCCGCCAACAAGGGTTCATTGCAGGTCTTCGACCCAATCGTAGTCAACGGACAGAAGCTCCCCGTGGGAGAGTACTCCTTGCGCTGGGAAGGCGACGGTCCGAATGTGGAGTTGAACATTCTGCAGGGACACAAGGTAATGGCTACGACGCCGGCGCGAGTTGTAAGCGAGGCCGGTTCTTCCTCGCGTGATTTGGCCGTACTTAAGGTCAATGAGGACGGAAGCAAGTCGTTGTCCGAGGTGCGATTTGCCGGAAAGAAGTACTCGCTGGCAATCGGGGAGGCGACACAAACGTCCGCGATGGGAAGCACGAAGTAAGCTACATCGAGTCAACAAATCAACGGGGAGCATTGCGCTCCCCGTCTTTCTTCAGTTTGTAACCGACCCATTCGTCTAGAAAAACCTAGTCTGCCTTCTCTAGCTCGGCCGAGAGGTTAATAGCACCGCCGGTCGCTTTCAGTTTTCGTTCCCAGGTTCTGAAGCCGGCTTTCTTGATAGTGACGGAATGATCCCCGGGCGCGACCTCGATTGTAGACGGCGTGCTACCCACAAAATTGCCGTCCACTTCAATGTCCGCGCTCGGTGGCACGGAAGAAACTGTGATTTCGCAGGCGGAAGCTTGAGCACCGGTTTTTTCGACCGCTGCGGTCTCGGCGCTCTGTGCCTCCGCGGCGATCTTAGAAGCCCGGCCGGGCCAATCTTTCATGATAGCTTCGCAAGCATCCTTCACTGAGTTCCCTAACGAAACGGTCGAATGGCTGACAATGCTGTCGCCGTCGTGATTGAAGACGGCGACTTTGTTGTCATGCGCGAACCAGCCTTTACCGCCTTCGTGGTCCAGCAGGACGACATAATCCGCCTTTTCTTGCTTGTTATTCACGACAACGCTGGGGCAGCGTTCGCTGAACGTCTTGATGATCTCAGCGGTTTGCGGACGGGCTCCGCCTCGGCCTCCCCCTCCGAAACCTTCGCTGGTGCCTCCACCGGCGCTGGACACCTCCCACGACTTGCTGTCAGTGATGAAAACGCGAGGCTTGGGCCGGCCGTCTGCCCATTGGCGGTCCTGCGCAGCAACCGTGAGCGTGAGAATGGTGGAAGCAACAACCAGGATGAAAAGGCGCATACGTCCTCCAATGAGAAATTCCTACGAGGGGTATGCTACGGGGTCGGATGAAGGGTCTGCTGTGATGTGCCTCACCTACAAGTGGTGACACATTTAGGAGTGCAAAAAAGGGAGCGTGAACGCGTTCGCGCTCCCTTTGCATTCCCCGAGTAACAACTCTTCAGTATTTCGGTATCTTCGGATCGATCCGATCGGACCAGGCGATGATCCCACCAGTAAGATTGTGGACCTTCGTGAATCCCGCCTGTCGCAGGAAGGCTACGGCTTTGGCGCTCCGTGCCCCCATCTTGCAGTGGGCCACGATCTCACGGCTGGAATCCAGTTCGTTCACGCGCTTGGGCAGATCGCCGAGCGGAATCAGATATCCCCCAAGGTTGCAGATCTGATATTCATGCGGCTCGCGCACGTCGAGCACAAAGATGTCATCGCCCGCGTCCAGGCGCTGTTTGAGTTCTTCTACCTTCATCTCGGGAACTTTCGCATCCACAGGCGACTCCTCACCCCGAATTCCACAGAATTCATTGTAATCGATCAGTTTCGTAACCGTGGGATGCGTCCCGCATACCGGGCAATCGGGATTCCTGTGCAGCTTCAGCTCACGGAACTTCATTCCGAGCGCATCAATCAGCAGCAGGCGGCCAATCAGGCCATCGCCTCTGCCGAGAATAAGCTTGATCACCTCGGTCGCCTGAATCACGCCGACCAATCCCGGCAGCACTCCGAGCACTCCACCCTCGGCGCAGGAAGGAACCAAGCCCGGCGGTGGCGGTTCCGGATACAAGCAGCGGTAGCACGGTCCTTCCTCGGTCGCAAACACACTGGCTTGCCCTTCAAAGCGGAAGATGGATCCGTACACGTTGGGTTTGCCTGTAAGCACGCAGGCGTCGTTCACCAGGTAACGCGTGGGGAAATTGTCGGTGCCGTCGGCGATGATGTCGAAGTCCTGAAACAGCTCCAGGGCGTTGGCGCTGGTCAGCCGGGTCTCGAACTTGCGGATGTTGACGAAGGGATTGATGGCCTTCAGCTTCTCGGCGGCGGAGTCGAGTTTCTTACGGCCCACGTCGGCGGTGCTGTGAATGACCTGGCGCTGGAGATTCGTGTAGTCCACCACGTCAAAATCGACGACTCCCAACGTGCCTACACCCGCAGCCGTCAAGTAGAGGGTCAGCGGAGAACCCAGACCGCCAGTACCGATGCACAAGACGCGCGCCGCTTTTAGCTTGACCTGTCCCTCCATACCAACTTCGGGCATGATCAGGTGGCGGGAATAACGCAGAATCTCGTCGTTGTTCAGTGTCAGGGTCTCGGGTTTGGTTTCAACTATGGTGGCCATCAGAACTGACCTCAACTATGGGATTTTGGCGAATCGCAAGAAATACGGATTACCGGCAGCAACAGGCGGGACAACAACAGGCGGGCATTCGCAGATTGCATCCGTAAGTCATGCGCTTAGCGGCCTCCGGCGATCGAAGGCACTATGGAAATACTATCATCGTCCTTCACGGCCGTGGCTTCCTTCTGCAGGTAGCGGACATCTTCGTCGTTCAAGTAGACATTGACGAAGGCGCGAAGTTTGCCCTCTTCCGTGTAAAGATGGCGGCGCAGTTCGGGATGACTGCCCACCAGGCTGGAAAGGGCTTCGCCTATCGTTCCAGCATTGACATCCACGGCTGCCTGTTTGCCGGTGTACTGGCGCAACGGCGTGGGTATGTGGATTCTCGCCATAGACCATAAATGATGCCACAGGGCAGGCCGAAGATTCAGCCCGCAGACCGTCTATAATCCCGATTCGTCCCGGTGAAAAGTGCGAGTCCTGCTGCTTAGCGACATTCACGCGAACTTGGAGGCATTGGAAGCGTGCCTCGCCGTCGCCCCGAAATGCGATTCCATCGTGAACCTGGGCGACATCGTGGGTTACGGAGCCAGTCCCAACGAGGTTACAGAACGGTCTCAACGACTGGGCGGTCTGGTTGTGCGCGGCAACCACGACAAGGCGTGCAGCGGCCTGACCGACCCCAAGGACTTTAACCCGCTGGCGGGGCTGGCGGTGCTGTGGACGCGCGACCACCTCACGCCGGAGAACGCGAATTGGCTGCGTCTCCTGCCGCAAGGGCCGGTCCAGATTGATGGGTTGCCGGACGTGCAGTTCGTGCACGGCTCTCCGCTGGACGAAGACGAGTACGTGGTCACGGAAGCAGATGCCTCCCAGCCGCTCCTCACCACCCCGGTTCCCGTCACATTTTTCGGGCACACACACATTCAGGGGGTGGTCAAGTCCCGTCCTGGCGGAAACGACTTCTTGCGCCCCGAATACCGCACCGTGGGTCAGAGGGAGCACTGCGAGTTCGCACTGGAACAAGGCTCTTCGTACTTGGTGAACCCGGGTTCGGTCGGCCAGCCACGCGACGGTGACTGGCGCGCAGCGTTTGCAGTGTTTGATTCCAGTGCCCGGGCTGTAACTCTCTACCGCGTGCCCTACAATTTGAAGGGCGCTCAGGACCGGATTGTGGCGGCCAATCTGCCACGGCGATTGGCAAACCGGCTCGCCGCCGGAAGATGATTTCGTGGGAAAACTCTCGATGAAAAAGACTCTACTTGCCTCGGCGTGGGTTTTCAGCACGCTGGTCGTGGTATGTACTGCTGCGGCCACCCAGGTCCAAGCACCGCGCAGTTTCGATCAGGTGGCGATTTCGCCGGATGGCAATCATCTAGCCTGGATCGGGCCGTCGTCGGAGGAAGGTTCGGGCCTTACACCGCCTCCCGGAATCTATGTCAAGGACTTGAGCTCTTCGGACAGCAAGGCTCGGCGGATCACGGCGACTACGGGCGAAACAGCCAACGAGGGCAGCATCGCGTGGTCCCGCGACAGCAAGCGGATCGCTTTCCTTTCCGACGCGGGGAACTCCGGCCAGTTGCAGCTCTATGTTGCCGACGTGGCGGGTGGCCCGGTTCACAAGTTGACGACTTTGACGGGATATCTTTCGGACCCCATCTGGTCGCCGGATGGCAAAACCATCGCATTTCTATTCATCGAGAACGCTCCTCGTGTCGCTGGCCCGCTTATGCCCATGACGCCGGAGACGGGAGTGATTGAGAGCAAGATTTACGAGCAGCGGCTCGCTCTGGCTGATGTGGCGTCCGGGAAAGTTCGTGCCCTCTCGCCTGAGGATATGTACATCTATGAGTACGACTGGTCCCCGGATGGGAGAAGCTTCGCCGTGATTGCCGCCCATGGCGAGGGAGATTCGAACTGGTATGTGGCACAGCTGTACGCTCTGGCGGTGACATCGGGGGAAATGAAGCCGCTGCACAAGCCGCCACTCCAGATTGCTGTTCCCCGGTGGTCTCCGGATGGCAAGAGCATCGCGTTTATCGGCGGATTGATGAGCGATGAGGGCTCGACTGGCGGCGATATCTTCATCGTGCCGGCAGGCGGCGGGGAAGCGCGGAACTCAACCCCGGAAATTGCTGCCTCTCCTTCTGCTTTGCAGTGGATATCTCCTGACAGAATCCTGTTTACAGAGACGGTGGATGGTGAGACAGGCATTGGAACGGTTGATCTCTCGAGCGGGAAGATTTCGACTTCGTGGTCGGGCCCGGAAATTGTGAAGACGGAGCGATGGGGAGCTCCGGACGTCTCCCTTTCGGCCGATCAACTCACTTCTGTCGTCATCCGTACATCAAGTGAGCATCCCCCTGAGGTTTGGGTGGGCCCCATCGGACAGTGGAAACAATTCACGTACGCGAATGATTCGGTGCGGCCCGCGTGGGGTGAGATGAAGAGCCTGCACTGGATGAACGATGGCATGCGCATTCAGGGCTGGCTGATGTTCCCTAAGGACTACGACCCGCATCAGCGGTATCCCATGGTTGTAGTTCCGCATGGCGGACCCGGGGCAGCGGAATTGCCAGGATGGCCGGGCAGCTTTTTCAACCTCTATGAACTTTCCACGCACGGGTACTTTGTCTTATTTCCCAACCCGCGGGGTAGTTTCGGGCACGGCGAGAAATTCGCTCGCGCCAACGTCAAGGATTTCGGCTACGGAGATTTTCGCGACATCCTCGCGGGCGTAGATGAAATCGTGAAAACTTTGCCGGTGGACAACGACCGGATCGGCATCACCGGCTGGAGCTACGGCGGTTACATGACCATGTGGGCGGTCACGCAGACCAACCGGTTCCGGGCAGCCGTGTCCGGCGCCGGGCTGTCGGATTTTCAGAGCTACTATGGGCAGAACGATATCGATGCGTGGCTGATTCCGTATTTCGGTGCGTCGGTTTACGACGATCCGGCCGTGTATGCAAGGAGTTCACCCATCACTTTCATCAAGAACGTGAGGACGCCGACGCTCATTCTGGTCGGAGAACGCGATGGCGAATGTCCGGCCCCGCAGTCTCGCGAGTTCTGGCACGCGTTGCGGGACCTGGGCGTGGAGACGCAGTATGTCGTCTATGCCGGCGAGGGTCACGCCATTCTGCAGGGCGAGCACCAGCGCGACGTCATGAATCGCATGAAGGCGTGGTTCGACCGCTACCTAAAGAACGAGCCAGGCAAAACTGCAGCTCAGTAGAATTTCACAGGGAGCTGAGGAGCTATGGGCAAGCTGGCGTTTGTCGCCTGTGGGGTTGTCGGGGTAGGCTTGGCGCTCCCGTTCGTTGGTGGCGCACGAGCGCGCGGGCGAAACGAAGATCCGACCCGATCCATTACGGTTGGCGGAATCACACGAACCTATCTGCTGCATGTTCCCGCGCCGCTGCCTCGTGACGCACGAGTTCCGCTGGTGCTGGTGTTTCACGGCGGCGGCGGACATGCGCGGAACATGCCGAGGTTTTCGGGCTTCGACGCTTTGGCGGATGAGCAAGGATTTTTTGTGGCTTATCCCGAAAGCTTCAACACACACTGGAACGACGGCCGAGGACTTTCTCCAGCAGACGATATGGCTTTCATCCGCGCACTGATCACGCAAGTTGAGCATGCCAACGCTGTCGATCCCAAACGGATCTACGCCACGGGAATGTCGAATGGCGGCTTCTTGTCTCAGCGGCTGGCCTGCGACCTGGCCGATCAGATCGCTGCCGTGGCCTCGGTGGCGGCCACCATGCCCGAGCCTTTGGTTCCCATGTGCAAACCGGCGCGGCCGATTTCTGTAATGTTTATCCAGGGAACGAAAGACCCCCTAGTCCACATCGAGGGGGGCACGGTTGCGCGCAAGAACGGCCGCAACATTTCCCTGGCCGAAGCAACTGCATTCTGGACGAAAGTTGACCAGACCGCACCTGGGACTTCGGTCGAACTTCCTGACCGGGTGGGCGACGGCACGCACGTTCGCAAGGACGTCCACGGCGGAGGCAGACAAGGAACAGAAGTTGTGGTGTACACGATCGAAAACGGGGGACACACCTGGCCGGGCGGGTCGCAGTACCTGCCCGCCTTCGTAGTGGGGAAGGCCAGCAAAAACCTCGACGCCACCCAGGTCATCTGGGAGTTTTTTCAGAAGCACAAACTGGAATAGGTTCCCCGTGCGGCGGAAAGCCGTGCCCTACCGGATTCTCACACGGACACTCGCGCCTTGCCGCGTTGTAAACTGCATTCCATGTCCCGGCATCCTATCGGCGGCTCCGACCAGAACCTGTTTTCCTCGGAGCCGGCAAGGCCCCCGGCGGCGCACCTTGTCGCGCATACCGATGGGGGTGCCCGCGGCAATCCCGGGCCGGCCGGCTACGGAGTTGTGATCAAGGACGAGAACGGAAAGAAGGTCGCCTCGCTCAGCCAATACCTCGGCCATCAGACCAACAACTTTGCGGAATATCAGAGTCTGATTGCAGCGCTCGAGTTCACCCTGCAAAACGGCCACAAAGCATTGAAAGTTGTCAGTGATTCCGAACTTCTGGTGCGGCAGGTCAAAGGGATTTACAAAGTGAAGAATGCCGTCTTGAAGGATCTGCACGCCCACGCGAAAGAGCTGATTGGGCAGCTTGAGTGGTTTTCCATTGGCCACGCTCTCCGCGAGCACAACCAGGAAGCCGATCGCCTAGCGAATGCTGCAATGGACAAGGGAATGGGGCGAATCCGAGACGATAGAGACGCAGGTGGTGGGTCGCGCGCGCCGGCTCTGGTGGTGGAACTGAACGGCGTAGTCAAGGAAGGAGTGATTCAGTTGCTGGACGGCGAACTACCTGAAGGAACTCGCGTACAGGTGCGAGTAAAGAAGTAGTTGGGCCGCGTTAGGCCCGGCTCTTCTTTGCCGCCATCGCTTTCAGCCCTGCTACCTCCCAGGGACGCTTGGGACGCTCGGTGTTGGGCTTGTCGCGGTCCTGGATGCGGTCGTAGTGATAGGACTCGCTCACCGTGCCAAGCGACTCGTTATACAGGCTCGGCAGTCCCAGCGCTTCTTTCAGTTCTTCCGTGAATTGATGTAAGGCTTTCAGGTGATCGGCAGTTGCGGGCACTTCGTTCTTGGAAGTCTTCAGAAACTGCTGATATCCCTTGTTGACCAATTTGGAGATTTCGCTTCCAATCAAATAGCCGGGATAAGCAAAAATCTTCACGCTATCGTCGCCATTCTTCTGAATGGCGGCGGAGCAGTTGTATTTTCTGAGGAACACTCGTCCCTGCGTGCCGGGAGCGTCAGTCAGATCGAACCCGTGGTCGCGCAGCCAATTGAGTGCGTCTTCGTAACTGCGTTGTTCAACGTTCGTTGCCATCTCTTGCGGTCATCCCTTCGTCGTTTTTCATCTGTTAGATGCACCATCGAGGAAAGAATGCTGCACAACTATCAGAATCCGTCCTAACCCGCGCATCCGGCAAGGCTCTTTTATAATCTAATTACAACTGTTGTGGGGACTGTTGTTCCCTTTCGTTACGTTACGATAGTACCGGCGATTTCTCTCGATCCATGAACCCGGCTTGGCCAAAACCCGCGCGGTTGCCTGCAGTTGCGCATGGCGCTTCCGTCGGCTCACATTCATCGAAAGATGAAACCGTGCGCTTGGGGGAACGCGGCCTCGATCGCATCGGTGGCACGCCACTACTGCGCCTGCAAAAGTTTGCCAGCGATCTTCCCGGTGTCGAACTTCTGGCCAAAGCCGAGTGGTTCAATCCCGGCGGATCTGTGAAAGATCGCGCCGCAGCCAACATTGTGGCCGAATCCCGGCGTGCAGGAAAACTTGTCCCCGGCAAGATTCTGCTTGACGCCACCAGCGGCAACACTGGCATTGCGTACGCGATGATCGGTGCGGCTGAGGGATTCTCCGTCACACTCTGCATGCCGGAGAATGTGTCGGTCGAGCGCAAGCGGATTCTGCAGGCCTACGGCGCCAACGTGATTTACACTGACCCAGCCGACGGCTCCGACGGCGCTATTCGCATGGCTCGCGAACTGGCGGCCAAGCATCCTGACCTTTACTTCTACGCCGACCAGTATTCGAACGAAGCCAACTGGCGGGCCCATTACCATGGCACAGCCAACGAAATCTGGCAACAGACGCAGGGCCATGTCACGCATTTTGTGGCCATGATGGGCACCAGCGGCACGTTTGTTGGCACCGCGCGGCGACTGAAGGAATTGAACCCGCAAGTCCGCTGCGTTTCCTTGCAGCCCGACTCGCCTTTTCACGGCATTGAAGGCGCCAAGCATATGGCCACGGCGTTGGTCCCGAAAATCTATGATCCAAGTCTCGCCGAAGAAGACCTGGGTGTCTCCACGGAAGAAGCGTATGCTGCAGCCAAACGCTTGGCTCGCGAGGAAGGTCTACTGGTGGGTGTTTCCTCGGGAGCTGCAGTAGCCGGGTGCCTGCAGGTGGCGCAGCGGCTCAAGAAGAACGAGCACGCAGTATTTGTGACGATTCTGCCTGACTCGGGCGATAAGTACCTGAGCGAGCGGTTTTGGGAAGAAGAGTAGATGTTGTTTTCAGTTGAGGTCCAAGTCGGCATGCTGAAGATTGGACAGGACGAATACGACAAACTACGCCGCCACGGGGAAGAGACTTATCCGCATGAATGCTGCGGCGTCCTCCTGGGGCAGATCGATCGTGACGGCTCGCGTCTGGTGACTTCCACCGCGCGCTGCGGCAACACTCGCATCGATTCTCCGCAGAACCGGTACAACATCGATCCGAAAGAACTGATACGCGTGCAGCGGGAAGGGCGGCAGCGCGGAGAAGACATCATCGGCTTTTACCACTCCCATCCGGACCATCCTCCCATGTGGTCGCAGACCGACCTTGCCGACGCCCATTGGTTTGGTTGCTCTTACGTCATTACCAACGTGGAAAAAGGGCACGCCACCGTCACCAATTCCTTTGAGCTCAGCGGCAGCGACGAAAACGACAAGCGATTGGTGAACGAAGGTATTGAAATCGTGTGAAGGGCGCAGCCTCTCCACAGCTGGATTTCAAAGGCTTCCCTCAAACGCCGCGATTGATTACAGGACATCTGGCCCAGTGTCCGGCTTTCACTTCCACCAAGGGCGGCAGAGTGCGGGCACATTCCGTCACTCGAAAATCACAGCGTGGTTCGAACGGACATCCGGCGGGGAGAGCATGCGGAGGCGGCACAGTTCCTTCGATGGTCTGCAACGGCTGTGTGCGATCAGTCTTCAGCGTCGGCACGGCTTTTAGGAGTCCACGAGTGTAAGGATGCGCGGGTACACGGAAGACATCCCGCTTAGTGCCCAGCTCCGCCAAGCTTCCTGCATACATCACGGCTACACGGTCCACGACCTGCGATACAACGGCCAGATCATGCGAGATAAGGAGCATGGTCAGCCCGAATTTCGCGCGGAGAGCAGCCAACAGTTCGAGGATCTGTGCCTGAATCGTGACGTCCAGGGCAGTCGTGGGCTCGTCGGCGATCAACAACTGCGGACGGTTCACGATCGCCATGGCGATCATCACGCGTTGCCGCATGCCGCCGGAAAGCTGGTGGGGGTAGTCGCGAGCGCGGCGTATGGCGTCGGGGATGGCAACGTCGTTCATAGCAGCGACGGCACGCTCCCAAGCTGTGTTCTTGGAAACGTCCGCGTGCGCCCGGACTGCCTCAGAGATCTGATCGCCGACGCGCATGACTGGATTCAACGCGGTCATCGGCTCCTGAAAGATCATGGCCATCTTCGCGCCACGAAGGCGGCGCATGGAGTCGTCGGGTAGAAGAAGAAGGTTCTGCGGCGCATCGCCGTCTGCGAACAGAATTTCTCCTTGCGTTGTTGCTTCCCGCGGAAGCAAACGCATCAACGCCAGTGAGGTGACCGACTTCCCCGAGCCGGATTCGCCGACCAGGCCAAGGACTTCGCCGCGGGCGATGGTGAAACTGAGGTCGCGAACAGCCGCTACTGGATTTGCGATGGCTCCTGCTCCTCGGTTTCTGGCGGAGGGGAATGCGACGGTCAGATGCCGGACATCGAGAAGGCAGGACACGGGGGCTATCCTATCAGTCGGCTGCGCAGTCCTGCGGCCGGGGCCTCAGCAATAGCGAACTACATTCCATGTCCCCCGCCGACATAGATCCTCTGCCCGGTTAGCCACCGTGCTTGATGGGAGGCAAGAAAGACGACGACGTCGGCCACGTCCCCAGGGCTGCCAACCCTGCCTAGTGGGATCGTCGGCAAGATTGCCCGCTCAAGTTCCGCCGTGATCCAGCCAGTCTGAACGGGGCCCAGCGAAACCACGTTCACGGTCACACCAAATTTCCCGAGTTCTGTTGCCGCACTTCGTGTGTAGCTTTCCAGCGCGAACTTGCTGGCTCCGTATGTGATTTCCGATGGGAAGCGGTCTGCTCCAGCAATGCTCACGTTGATGATCCTTCCCCATCGTGCCCCACGTTTAATATGCCGGTGTGCAAATTCGGCCATCATAAGAGCCGACGCCCGAGTGTTGACTGCGAATAGTCAATCAAAACCAGCTGCTGTGATGCTCCGAGGACGATTCGTCCACAACTCCACGAGTTTGTTGTCCAGTTCCGTGTCCGACGATAGGAATGTGTCTCCTTCCCAATGTGCTGCATTGTTTACAAGCACCTCGACCGGACCGAGTTCTGCTTCTGCCCGATCGAATAGCACCGGGATGACGGCTGGGTCCGAGAGATCCGCCTCCAATGCGCAAGCGCGCACGCCCAATTTGCGTACACGTTCGAGAACTTCATGAACGGATTTGACTGCTGAGAGAGATAGAACGATACACCCGGGGACTTGGTAGCCTCTGACGGCGCATCCGGAATGTTGTTGGGGCTTTGTCGGAAGTAATGAATGAAAACCTGTGCGCCTTGGACGGCGAAAGCCTATGCAACCCCGGCTCCAACGCCAAAGGGATTGTTCGCTCCCGTCACAAGCACAACCCTCTCCTTAAGCCCTGGGTCAACCACAACAAACTCCTGCTGCGGACACAAAGCACCATTGGGCGTCGTTCTGACTGATGAATGTTTTTTCCATTTTTCCGCTAAGTTATGACTGGTCCGAACAGCGAGCCAGGCGACCGCGCCTGGCGCGGTTCACTGACCCAGGATCAGCGGCAATCCATTCTTCGAATTGCCGATGACGACCACTTTGGCGTTAGCGCTTTTTGCCAAGTTTTCGGTCGCTTCGATGCCTTTCCACTCCAGCAACGCGGGGCTTATACCCTGCGCAACGATCTGCTGGAAGTCGCGGATGCCCTGAGCTTCGATGCGCTTGCGTTGTGCCTCCTGGGTTTCCTTTTGCAATTTGAAATTCATGGCCAGGGCTTCTTGTTCCGCCTGCTGCTTGGCCTCGATCGACGCCTTCAAAGTCATGGGAAGCTGAATGTCACGCAACAAGACGCTTTCTACTACGATGCCTCGCTGTCCCAGCTGGTCTACCAGTTGGTCGTAAATCTGTTTCGCTACCATTTCGCGCTCGCCGGTATAAAGCGCGTTAGCGGTATGCGAGGCCGTAGATTCGCGGATCGCTGCCCGGAGATTAGGCTCCACGATGCTCTTCACGTAATCAACGCCGATTTTCTGCAGAACCTGCGCGGCGTTCTCTGCCTTCAAATGATAAATCAGCGAAGTATCCAGATTCATCACCAAACCCTCGCTCGAAGGCACGCTGGCGGATTCCTTCAGTTCCTGCGTCTGAATTGACATTTCGGTGTTGGCCTTCAGGGGATTCACCATGTGAATGCCCTCGGACAAAACAGGACCCGTTACCTGACCGAACAAGGTGAGCACACCGACGTGACCGGTTTTCACCGTGGTGATGGAATTGAACAACAGGATAACTAAGAGGAATCCAGCGACTCCGATAGCCAGCAGACGCAGCACCGGGCTCTGATTGGCGTCGATCACGCGGCCGCGAGCTTCGTTGAACATGGTCATAGCATGGCCTCCGCTGCGATTCTAGTGAGTGCGGCGGAGCATGCTAAGTGACTACTGTGACGCGGGAAGGAGGCGTCGTTGGGATCGGGTGTTCATGTTGTCGGGGTGGCCTCAGGAATGTCCGTGCTGGGAGTCGATCTTGATTTTCGGGACCATGACGTGGACTTTGCTCTTTGTATTCCCACATAAGGCGGAGTTGCGGATGCCTTTTGCGACCGCGTAAGTCACTTCCTGGCCTTTGGCTACAAGGAGGGTCCCCCTCACCGTGCGCAGATCTTCCCAGAGAATCATCCCCGTGCGCAGGTCGCGGACATCGGTCTCGATTACTTCCATCGGCACCGGATTCTGCTGCAGATCCGCCAGCGCTGCAACAATTGAGGAGTCATATTCTTTGGTTTTCTCGGCAAGGAGGGCCAAGGCGGTGGCTTCGCTGGTGTCCTCGGAGAGCATGCGGTCGTACGCCAAAGCCACTTTCAGCATTTGTGCTCCGGCTTTGACTGATTCGCGATCCGGACAATTCAGATTCTTTAGCGCTGATGCCGGCTCATTTTGCCGCAGAACCATTTCCGCGACCGACTCCAGCCGAGGAATGCCAGCCAATAGCTTGTGACCGACGTGGGGATGCCGGTCATAGCGCTGTTGCGCCTCAGGTGGCAACGACTGGTTGGCGTGCACCGCCTCCAGTAGCTCGGCCGTTAACGTGACGCAGCCGATGTGGGACAGCATGGCCGCGATCTCGAACTGCCACACATCGGGCAGGTCGAGTTTCGTTGCCATGTGTTTTACATAGCTGCGAATCCGGGAGCCCTTGCTGAAAGCCACGGGATTGGCCAGACCCAACACCTCGGAGAGCACCCCGACCGCCCCGGCAAGAGTTTTTTCCAGGAGTTCTTTCTCTCCCTTCAAAAGGCGGTATTGGCCAAGGCAGGCATGCAATGCCGACGCCAGGGCTTCGGGAGAAACAGGCTTGTTGAGAAAGCGGAAGATTTTGCCTTCGTTTACCGCGCGCACGGCTGCCTCAATATCGGCGTAGCCAGTAAGCATGACTCGAATTGCATCCGGAGCCAGCACGCTTACCCGGGAGAGGAATTCGGCCCCGTCCATCACCGGCATCCGCATGTCGGAAACCACCACGGCGTAAGGCCCCTCTTCTTGTACTTTCAGCAGGCCCTCCTCCGGCCCACCCGCCGCGTCGGTCTGAAAATCTTTGTAGAGGGCGCGCCTTACTCCCTCGAGAACAAACGGTTCGTCGTCTACAAAGAGAATTCTTTCACCGGCTTTGCTTTCGTGTCCGGTTGGATGTTCGCCGATCTTCATTTCGCACCTTTGGAATCGCCGCTTGGTTTGATGGGGAGCCGAATGAAAAATGTCGTTCCTCGGCCCACTTCGGTATCGAACCACAACTTGCCCCCGTGCTTGCGAACGACAATGTCGTGGCAGATTGCAAGCCCTTGACCGGTGCCCCGTCCCACTTCCTTGGTGGTGAAGAACGGCTCGAAAATACGCGGCCGTATGTTGTCGGGTATGCCGACGCCGTCGTCCTGAATCTCGATTTGCACATCTTCTTCTACGGCCATGGTGCGAATTACCAGCCTGCCTCGGTCCCGTTGCTGGTTTCGCCGTGACTCGTCGATCGCGTGGGCAGCGTTCACGATGAGGTTCAACAGCACCTGATTGATCTCTCCGGAACAACAGACAACTTGGGGAAGATCGGCCTGGTAGAAGGTCTCGACATCAGCGACGTGCTTGACCTCGTTGCGCGCTACCGTCAGGGTGGTCTCCATCGCGTCATTGATATCGACCGGGGACTTTTCGCCGCTCGTCGAATGGGAGAATCGGCGCATCGCTCCTACGATTCTGCTGATGCGCTGCGTGCCCTCCAGAGACTGCGCCAGAGCCTTGGGGACTTCAACCTGAAGCCAACCCAAGTCGCGTACCGCAATGCCGGATTCGTCAAACAAGTGCCGGGCATCTTCGCAGCCCGCCTTGAATTGCGCGTCCAGACCGGAACAGAAGACGATGGCGGGCGCGACCTGATCCCAGGCCTTGCGCAAGAACGAGATATTGTCAGAGACGTACTGGACGGGAGTGTTGATTTCGTGCGCGATTCCCGCCGCCAACTGGCCGATGGCTTCCAGCTTCTGCATCTGCTCGGCAGCCCTGCGGGGCCCCACGTCGCGGGCCGAGATCACCAGGTTTTCGACGTCTCCCGCTGCATCCCGTATGAAGCTGCTGTGGGATTCCAGTGTGACGTAGCTCCCATCGCGGCGGCGCATGCGGTACTCGAGCACCTTCCCTTCCCCCGTGCGCAGGGCTTCCGCCGCACCTCGCACGACCCGTTCCCGATCGTCAGGGTGAATCTGCTCGAAGCCGACGGTTCCCTTCAGTTCCTCCGGCGTGTATCCCAAAATGCGTTGATAGCTAGGATTGTTGTAGACGCGGCGTCCGTTGCCGTCGACCACGGCAATCAGGTCAGCGGTGTTTTCGGCAATCGAGCGGAACAGCTGCTCGGAGCGGCGTTGAGCGTGTTGGGCCTGCCTGCGCGGCGTGATATCCCAGAAGGTAATCACCGAGCCCACAACCCGCTTCTCTCGAAGCACAGGGTAAGACCAGAACTCGACGGGAAACGATGTTCCGTCAAGCCGCCAGAACACTTCGTCATCCGCATGCAAGGACGCGTTAGTCTCCACCGGGTGGTGAGCCTTGCATTCCTCCCGTGGATAGGGGGTGCCGTCGGCATGAGAGTGATGATGCAGGTCATGAACGTTCCGTCCGATCAGCCCTACTTCCGTCTCGTGACCAAATTGCGAAAGAGAAGCCCGGTTGCAGAAGGTGCAATTCCCTTCCAGATCCATGCCCACGATCCCTTCGGCGGTTGAATCCAGAAGGAGCTTGATCCGTTCATGCTCCTCCAGGGCGTGACTGTGGGCATTTACCAGGCGTTCGTGCAGGTTCAGAATGCGTTGACCGGCATAAAGCCGCGCCAGCAATTGGGCGGCATCGACCGGCTTGAGTAGGTAGTCGTCGACTCCTGCTTCAAACCCACGCACGATGTCTTCCTTCTCGGTGCGCGCCGTGAGCAGCAATACATACCGGTAAGAAGCGTCAGGCTGAGAGCGGATTCGCTTGCACAGGTCGATGCCATCGATTCCCGGCATCGCCCAATCCAGGATTGCCACCTTGGGGGCGTCAGGCTGCTCAAGCACACCCCA
>Ga0335070_10001072_pt1 | contig 31339 bp, 31 predicted proteins | sample Lox_Sample_13_FD_206722 | JGI IMG/M metagenome (GOLD analysis project Ga0335070, IMG submission 206722) | Soil microbial communities from Loxahatchee National Wildlife Refuge, Florida, United States - Lox_Sample_1.3 | ecosystem: Environmental > Terrestrial > Soil > Wetlands | place: USA...
TTGGACACGGCGCTACTGTCTCACGACGGCCGATGGGGGAGGACCTGAGAACTGTCTTGGAGTCGCGGATAGCTTCGACGTCGTGTGTCGAAGAGGCTTCTGTTTCTGCAGGTAATCCCTTGCACGGCTCCGGCGCTCGAGATCAAGCCCGCCCTGACTTGCCGAAGGCAAAGTACGCGAAGCCGGCGCCGAGCAAGCCATAGATGACCACGGTGGACCATCCCAGTGCGTTGGTCGCGCCGCCCAGCACCCCCTGCAACGAGAGGAGGAAACCGAGCACGTCGGCGACCAGGAGCGCCAGAACGACGGCGCGAAGCGCGTCGGACGCCGCAGAGGCGCGCACCTGCCAGGTCAGGACTCCGTAGCCGACCAGCGCTGCGCCGAACAGCCTCGAGACGACCGCAGTGCCCGGGGTGAGCGTGACCCCGTACGCTTGGAGCAACTGCGCAGGGACGATGATGAAGGCGATTCCGAAAGCCGCGGCGATCACTGCGTTCAGCGTGAAGAGCGGTCCGATCTTCATCTCGATCCCCCTCGGGCCGGGCCGGGAGCGACCCGGAGCAGGCAGCTAGCGCCTCCTGCATCCCGCTTGTCAACGGCACGGGCACCTCCCCACATGATCCTGGGCGGGCCGGGTTTCCCGCTCTCCGCCAGGGAAGAATTGAATAAGGTGCTCTCCGGCTCCTGCCCGTCGGCCCGACGCATGGATCTGTTGACCTTCGACAACGTCGCGATCGGTTACCGTCGGGGACAGCCGCTCCTGCCACCGATCTCGTTCGCGGTGGCGAGCGGAGACCTGGTCGGCATTCTCGGGCCCAACGGGGCGGGGAAGAGCACCTTCCTCAGGACGCTGCTCGGGCTCCTACCGCCGCTTCAAGGCAAGGTGCGATACCCCGGAGGGCATGAGCCCCGCATGGGGTACGTGCCGCAGAATGCGCAGTTCGATTACGCCTACCCACTCTCGGTGCTCGAGGTGGTGCTGATGGCGCGTTCCTCACAGCTGGGCCTCTTTCGCCGGCCCGGGAAGGAGGACGTCGAGATCGCCAAGCGCGAGCTCCAGGCAGTGGGTCTCCAGTCAATCTCCGGGCAGCCGTTTCGCTCGCTGTCGGGCGGCCAGCAGCAGCGGGTCCTGGTGGCTCGCGCACTGACCGGCGAGCCCGAGCTCCTGGTCCTCGACGAGCCGACCAGCAACATGGACCCTGCCGCCGAGCATGCCCTGCTCTCCATGGTCAGCTCACTGACGGCGACGCGAAACGTGGCGGTGGTCTTCGTCACCCATGAGATCTCCGCTGCCGCCGAGTTTGCGAGAACGGTGGTGCTGCTCGACGGGGCGAAGAAATTCTTCGCTCTCGGACCGGCGAGAGAGATCGTGACCTCCGAGACGATGAGCGCGCTCTACGGCCGCCCGGTCGAGGTGCGTCGTGAAAACGGGAGGGTGTTCGTCTGGCTCTCGGCCAACGGAAGCGGAGGCGCCTCACCGTGACCTTCTGGGAGGCCCGGTTCCTGTGGGAAGAGCCGATGCTCGCCGCGGTGCTCGCCTCGGCGATGCTCGGCTACCTGGGCTTCTTCGTGGTGCTGCGCCGGATTGCCTTTATGAGCGCAGCGTTGAGCCAGGTCTCGGGACTCGGGGTCGCGTCCGCCTTTCTCGCCGGCAGCTATGCCGGCATCACCCCTCACTCCGAGACCCCGCTCTGGCTCAACCCATCGCTGTGGGCGCTGGTCTTTGCGTGCCTCGGGGCCGCGGCGATGGGCTTACCCGCACGTTCGCGGCGGGTGACCCCCGAGAGCGCCGTTGCGCTCGCCTACCTGGCGGCGAGTGCCTTCGTCCTGCTGGTCCTCGCCAACCCGCGCATCGCGCAGGAGGCCCACGAGATCGGCGACCTCCTCTTTGGCAATGCGGTGGTGGTGCGACGGCAGGACCTCTGGAACCTCGGCTTCACCGGGCTCCTCGTCCTGCTGGTGCACGGCCTCCTCTTTCGTTCCTTCCTCTTTGCGTCCTTCGACTCCGACACTGCGCGCGTCTCCGGAGTACCGGTGCGGGGAGTGGAGCTGGTGCTCCACCTCTCGTTGGCGGTGGCGGTGGCGGCGGCGACGCGTGCTCTGGGGGCGTTGCCGGTGTTCTCGTTCCTGGTGCTTCCCGCCGGGGCAGCGCTTCTCTTCTCCGAACGGCTGCGGATCGTGCTCCTCCTGTCGGTGCTGATCGCGGTCTTCTCGGGCGCCGGGGGCTACGCGCTCTCCTGGGCGCTGTCTCTGCCCACCGGCTCGGTGATGGTCGCGCTGGGGGTGGGCATGTGGGGGGTCGCCGGGCTCAAGCGGCTGGTGGAGATCCGGCTCGGTCGAGAATCGTGAGCTCGATGGCATCATGAGGGTCGAGAGGCTCGAAGCATGAAGAACGCTCTCTTCGAGGCGATGGCGCTGGCCCTCGTTGCGGTCGCGCTGCCGGTCCGCGCGCAGGACGCCGGAGCGCCGGCGCCTCCGGCCGTCGCCGGGGGGCAGGTCGACGGTGGCAGCGAACCATCGCTCCTCGACGAGATCGATGCCGCGGCGAGTGACGCCACACCGGGGCGCGCTGCACCGGCGGTGGCGCCCGCCCCGACGGCGCGCGCGTTTCAGAGCTTCAATCCAGACATCTCGGTCATCATCGACGGGACCGCCGGCTACGCGAACAAGGCCAGCTACAGCCTGGCGGGAGACGACCCCGACCTCAAGGGTGGCTCGTCCGCCCGGCCAGCCGGCTTCACCGTGCAAGAGCTGGAGATCGCCTTCCAGGCAGTGGTGGATCCCTTCTTTCGCGCCGACGTGTTCGTGACCATTCCCAATCTGGAGGGAGTCGAGGTCGAAGAGGCGGTGGTGACCACCACCAGCTTGCCGGCCGGTTTCCAGGTACGCGCCGGCATCTTTCGCTCGGCCTTCGGCCGGCAGAACGGTCAGCACCTGCACCTCCAGGACTTCACGCGCCGCCCGTTGATCAACGAGGCGTTCCTGGGCGTCGACGGTCTGCGTTCCCCCGGACTCCAGATCTCGTGGTTGTTTCCGACCTCGTTCTTCTTGCAGCTGAGTGCGGAGGCCTTCAGCGTTGCCCGCCCCGACGAGACGGGCCACCTGACGAGCTTTGGCGGCGGCGAGCGTACCAACCTCACCTACACCACCGAGCTCAAGGTCTTCGTTCCGGTGACTCCGTCGCTGAGCCTCTATGGCGGCCTCAACGCCGCGTTCGGAAAGAGCACCTATCCCCGGGATGGCGCGTCGACCTCGCTCGAGGGCGTGGACCTCTACCTCAAGTACAAGCCGCCGAACGTCGTGAGCGGCTACTTCAGCCTGGCCTGGACGACGGAGTACTTCTTGCGTCAGGTGCAGCCGCTGACTCCGGAGGAATCGGTCGCCCAGGACGGTGGCCTCTATACCCAGCTGGTCTTTCAGGTGGCTCGGCAGTGGTACCTGGGCGTGAGGCAGGACTTCCTGGGCATTCCCCAGTCGACGTTGCAGTCCCGGGTCCAGCGCACGAGCCTGAGCTTCACCTTTGCCACCAGCGAGTTTGCGCGGATCCGTCTGTACGGCGAGCGCGAGACGACGCCCGCGGCCGGGCAATCGATCTTCTCCGGGCCGGAGTGCTATGCCGCATATCTTCAGCTGGAGGTGGCAATCGGCGCACACGGAGCACACCCGTTCTGAGCTCGCGGTCCCGGACGAGTCACCTGCATCCGCTGATCGAAGGTCCCGGAGAGGTTGCACGATGCTTCGTACGCCGTCGCTGCTGCCGCTGTTGCTGCTGGGAATGGCATCACCCGCTGAGGCGCAGGAGAAGCTCCAGGTCGTCACGACCATCGAGACATTCGCCGACCTGGCGCGCAGGGTGGGCGGCGACCGGGTGGAGGTTCAGAGCCTGTCGCACGGCTATCAAGATCCGCACTTCGTCGAGGCGAAGCCAAACCTCATGGTGTCGCTGAACCGAGCCGACCTGCTGGTACGGGTGGGGATGGACCTCGAGATCGGCTGGCTACCCCCTCTGGTCGTGGGCTCGCGCAACGACCGGATCCAGACCGGGCAGCCGGGGGACCTCGATCTCTCGACGGTGATCGACCCGCTCGACGTGCCGACGACGAAGGTCGACCGTTCCCAGGGCGACATCCACCCGATGGGGAACCCGCACTACTGGTTGCCGCCAGTCAATGCGGTGCGTTGCGCGAAGGGCATCCGCGACCGGCTCCAGCAACTGCGGCCGCAGGACAAGCCGTACTTCGACGCGCAGTTCAAGCAATTCGTCGACGAGCTCAAGGTGAACGCGGCGAGGTGGGAGACGATCACCAAGCCCCTCGCGGGTCTCAAGATCGTGACCTACCACAAGAGCTGGAGCTACGTGTCGAAGTGGCTGCATCTCCAGGAGGTCGGTTACATCGAGGACCGCCCGGGGATTCCGCCCTCTCCGGCCCATCTCGCGCAGCTGATCCAGACGATGCGTACGGAGGGCGTGAAGGTGATCCTGGTCGAGAGCTTCTACAACCGGTCGATCGCCGACAGCGTGGCCGACAAGACCGGTGCGCGGGTCGTGCCTTCACCTTCTGATGTCGGAGCGACGCCGGAGATCAAGACCTACTTCGACCTGGTCGACGCCTTCCTCAAGGGTCTGCTTGGCGCGATCTCTTGATCGGAGGAGGCCGCGCGCCCTCCACCCCCGGCATCCGCGGGTCCTCGCCGCACGCTGCGCGAGATGACCGACCCTGCTCCGCCGACCTCGGCCGACCGCCGCCGGGCACTCGCTACCGTGGGAGTCGCCTACGCGGCGGCCCTGGCCGTCGGACTCGTGATGGGCTGGGAACTCCGGGGCCGCAGCCCCATCCTCGTCGCCGCGCTCGGAGACCTCGCCGCCACGCTGGTGGTCTTCGTCTCCAGCGTCCGACACGACAACTCCAGTCTCTACGATCCGTACTGGAGCCTGGCGCCCATCCCCATCGCGGCGTACTGGGCCACCTGCGCGCCCTCCGGTCCCAACCTCCGCGCCATCCTGGTGCTGGTCCTCGTCGCGGCCTGGGGCGTGCGGCTCACCGCGAACTGGGTGGCCCGCTGGCGAGGGCTCGGCGACGAGGACTTCCGCTATCAGGAGATCCGCGCCAGGACCGGCCGGCTCCACTGGCCGGCGAGCCTCGTCTCCATCCACCTCATACCCACCGCATGGGTCTTTCTGGGCCTCTTGCCAACCTGGCCGGCCCTCTCGAGCCAGGGGCGACCCGTCGGAGCGCTGGATCTCCTCGCGCTGGCCGTGACCGCAGGTGCCATCGCGGTCGAGGGCGTCTCCGACCTTCAGCTGCGCCGTTTCCTCCGCACCCGCCGCGAGGCCTCGGCGGTGCTCGACACGGGGCTCTGGCGCTTCTCCCGCCACCCGAACTACTTCGGCGAGGTCACCTTCTGGTGGGGCCTGTGGCTGTTCGGGCTCGCCGCCGACCCGGGCTGGGCCTGGACAGTCGTCGGTCCGGTCTCGATGACGCTGCTCTTCGCCCTGGTCAGCATTCCCTGGATGGACCGGCGCATGCTCTCCCGCCACCCCGAGTGGGCGGCGCAGATGACCGCGACCTCCGCCCTCGTGCCCTGGCCCCGCCGGTTGCCATGACCGCTGGACGCGCGCGTCGCTGGCTGCCGCATCTGGTCGCCGTCCTGGGAGCCCTCCAGCCTCGCGGCGCGAGGGGCGCGGATGGCGCTCCGGTCGAGGAGTTCCGGGACCGGTACGCCGGCGAGTACCTGTTCGTCGGCGGCGCTTCGGAGCGGGCTCTGGTCCCGGCAGCGGTCGAGCGGTCGGTGGATGGGATGTTCTTCATCGCGCGGGGCATCGCCTACGACCGTCTGCTCAGGACCTGCGAGATCTGCTCGAGCTACACGCTCGGCTTCGGCGGCGGAAACATCTCCGTCGCCGGTCCCTGCCAGCTGACGGACGTCAGCCCGGACGATGGCCGGGAGGTGGACCACCGGACGAAGCTCGGCGACACGAGCAAGCTCAGCCAGCGCTTCGAACGGGAGACGCTGGTCCAGACCTTTCGCGCGGAGGAAGGTTCGCGCAAGGTGGTGTGGATGCTGCTGCCTGGCGGCGCCACGCTCCGGGTCCAGGTCATCATCACCAGCAAGCACCTTCCCCACCCCGTCGACTACGCGCTCACCTACCAACGGAAGAGCGCCCCACGCCCGGCACCGCCCGCTGCAGGGGCAAGCGACGCTGGACCGTCACCTCGCGGGGCAGGTGGCCCGGAGCCCGTCGACCAGGTGGTGGCAACGCCGCGGAGCAGGTAGACCCGCGGCATGCACCCGCTCCTCCGCCGACGGTCTCCGCCCTCTGCGCTCGCCCTCCTCCTCGGGGCGTTCGCGCTCGGCTGCAGCCAGAAGACCACACCGCCGCCGCCGTCCGACCCTTACGTCTACACCCCGCCACCGGCGGGCGGTGCGCCGGCTGAGCTCGCGGCGCCGGTGTGGAACGACCCCGGCGGCACCGGCGGCCATCTGCAGAAGGACCTCGAGCCCTACTGGGCCATGCCCGAGGCCAAGGGTTCCCCGGAGGGGAATTTCCCGACCTGGCGCACCATGACCGGCGCGCTCACCGCCAACACCGCGCGCAAGCCTCGCATGCTGGGTCGTCAGACCTTCGGGTACGCCATCGAGTACCTCCTGACCGGCGACGCGGAGAAGCTCGCCCTGGCGAGGGCCGGCAACCGGTGGATTCTCGACCACGCGTGGGACGGTTCGGTGGGCGGGTGGTTCGCCGACCTCGACGCCGCCGGCAACTCGTCCGGCGCCGGCGCCAAGCTGACCCAGGACTTCGCGTACACGGTGATGGGCCCCGCCGCCTACTTCTTCGTCACCCGCGACCCCGAGGCCGAGGCGAAGATCGAGCAGACCCGCCAGCTCCTCTTCGATCCGGCCACCTACTTCGACACCGCCGGCCAGCGCATCCGCGACGGCATGAACGCGTCCCTCACCGCCGAGGCCTTCCTCAACGGCAGCGGGAACGACATCGTCTCGCAGCTCGATCCCATCACTGCCTTCATCCTGCTGGTCCAACCGGTGCGCACCCAGCAGACCGACCGCGACCGGATGCTCGCCGACCTGCGCACCCTCGCGGTGGCCGTCCGCGACCGGCATTTCTCGCAGGGGCTCTTCTGGGGCAACGTGAATGCGCTCGGCGCGTACCGGAGCTTCCACAGTGACTACGGCCACATCCTGAAGGCGCACTGGGCACTCACCCAGATCGACAAGCGGCTCGCAGACCGGCCGTTCCACGACTTCCTCGCCACCTGGACGAATGCCACGCTCACCCGCGCGCTCGACGAGACGCGCGGCCGCTGGAAGAAGCAGCCAGCGTCGGAGACCACCGACGACTACGGCTCGGACTGGTGGGCGTTCGCCGAGGCCGATCAGCTGGCCTCCACCCTGGCGCTGCACGATCCGAAGTGGGTCCCGGTCGTCGCCAAGACCTCGACCCACTGGCGCAACGAGTACGTCGACCAAGAGTACGCCATCGGGGAGATCATCCCCAGCATCACCGCGGATGGCTCGCCGGTCTACCCCTGGCCGTCGACCGACACCGCGAAGTGCAACGAGTGGAAGTCGGCATTCCACTCGCACGAGCACGCGCTGGTGATGTTCCTCTTCGGCCACTACCTCACCGGGACCCCGGCGCCGCTCTACTTCGCCTTTCCCGCGGCGGAGATCGAGGCACGGGCCAAGGCGTCCACTCCCTACACCTTCCAGGGCAAGGTCGCCGGCTGGGAGGATCTGGGCGAGATCGCCGGGACCGGCGGGCTGCACCAGGTCCGGGTCACCTTCTCCGAGCTGCGCTGAGCGCGGCGGGCCTCTGGCCTGCGGCCGGTCACGGTCACCGACTGCACACCGTTGACCGAGGCCGCCTCCACCTCCACCGGCGCGGACAGCGAGATGGTGTCACCGGGTTGCGGCCGGAGGACCGTGAGACCGGACTGACCCCGCCGTCGGCCGGAAGCGATGGGACCGTCAGATCGAAGCACCCGAAGAGCACGGCGCAGGGCAGCAGGCACCAGGCTGCGGACCATCCCGAGAGCGACAGGGCATCCCTCCGGAGTTGCGACGAGCGCGGACTGTAAGCCGCGCCCCCGCCCACGAGGTCCCCCGAAGCCGGCCGAGAGGTGGACGCAGGAGGGCCATGAAAGTGGAGTGCGCGGGCGCACGGCACTTCGAAGCCGCGCGTCCTCCGCTTGGTCTGGCACGAGGACGTAGGGACGCAGCCGCCGCGCTGACATGCGCTTCCGTTCAGGAAACGGGTCCGGCAGCTTGCTCCTGTTCAGGTGTCGCCCCGGACTTTCGGCTCCGCGGTCAAGTGGTTCGCACGTCGACCTGAACACCGAGAGGGGCGTGGTGAGGATCACGACAATCGTCCACACGCCGAAAGCCCCGCCTGGAGCGCAGCGCATGCGGAGAAAGGCCCGGATTTCACACCCGGTCGCCGGCCGCCAGCTCAGTGATGGTGGGCCAGGTGGTGATGTGGCCAGAACGTCTCGTCACTGTTCGGCACAAGGGAGAAGATGAAGATGAGCGTCGCGGCGAGCACGGTGACGTGAAAGTGGTCGATGTTCGGCAGGACCGCTCCCGACCAGAACAGCCAGACCGCCACCGCGACGTTGATGAACCGCAGCCGCGGAGCCCAGATCCCCATGAAGGAGACCAGCGCGACCAGTCCTCCGATGAGCAGGTCGTGCCAGAACACCGGCGAGTGGGTGGGCTGCAGGAAGGCACTGGCAAACACCGCAGCGCCGAGGAGAACGCCGAGGACTCGAGCGATCATGATCACACCTCCGAGGCCACCATCCGCCTTCGGTGCATGCTCCACAAGCCACGGTCCTTCCACTGCGCCGCGTCAGGCACACCCAGGGCGCGCGCCTCTCACACGGCGGAGAGTCGACCGGACGAGGAGTGCGCGACCACGGGGCCCGGCGCGCCTCGATTCGACCGCCTGACCGCCGTTGAGCTTGGCGACCTAGGGGAGGCCTTCGGCCTTCGCGCGCTGCACCGGCCCGACACCCCGCTGCACTCGGCTCGCCGTCCGCGGCCCCTCGCCGTAGGAGGACCCGCGCCCGAAGCCGGGAGAGCGCTGGTGCCTGGAGGAGCTCGACATGAAGTCCCACCTTCCCCTGGTCATCGCTGTCCTGCTCGTCGGGTCGGCGCCTGCCCTGGCCCAGGCCCCGCGGCTGAGCGTGCCCGAGCCGAGCCCCCATGCCTCGGTCAGCCAGCGCGTGGGCCTCACCGACATCACCATCGACTATCACCGCCCTGCGGTGGGAAAGCGGAAGATCTGGGGAGCGCTCGTGCCCTACGGAGAGGTCTGGCGCGCGGGGGCCAACGAGAACACCACCATCAGCTTCTCCACCCCGGTCAGCGTGGGAGGCCGCCAGCTCCCCGCCGGAACGTACGGCCTGCACATGATCCCCACCTCGACCACCTGGATGGTCATCCTGAGCACGGTCTCCAGTGCCTGGGGCAGCTTCAGCTACGAGGAGAAGGAGGATGCGGTCCGGCTGACGGTGACGCCGGCGCAGGCGGACTTCGAGGAGAGCCTGGAGTACCGCTTCGAGAACCCGAAGGAGAGCTCGGTCGAGGTGGTCCTCAACTGGGAGCGGCTCCAGGTCTCCTTCCCCGTCGCGGTCGACTCGAAGGCGATCACCCTGGCTAGCCTCAAGAGCCAGCTCCGCGGGCTCGCCCGGTTCTCCTGGCAGGGTTGGAATCAGGCGGCACAGTGGTGCGTCGACAGCGACCACGACCTGGATCAGGGGCTCGCCTGGGTCGACCGGTCGATCGGAATGCAGGCCACCTTCGCCAACCTCGGCACCAAGGCCGCGCTCCTCGAGAAGAAGAAGGACACGAAGAGCGCGGCCGACCTGCGAGCCCAGGCGATGAAGGTCGCCACCGAGGCCGACATCAACAATCGCGGCTACCAGCTCCTGTCCGAGAAGAAGTACAGCGAGGCGCTCGCCCTCTTCCGGAGGAACGTCAAGGACCACCCCGATTCCTGGAACTGCCACGACAGCCTCGGCGAGGCGCTGGCCGCCACCGGCGACAAGAAGGGCGCGGCCGAGAGCTACAACAAGGCGCTGGCCCTGGCGAAGGACCCCGCGGACAAGAAGCGGATCAGCGGCGTCCTGGCTCGACTCCAGAACTAGCGCCGGCCACGCCTCACCATCCCTGGAGCGCGTCCTCGAACAGATGGGCGAGGTCGGACTCGTCCACCGGACGGGGCGACAGCTTGGTCACCCGGGCCTGCGGCAGCGTCCCCTGGACCAGCGCCGGGATGTCGGACTTGCCGTAACCGATGGAACGCAGCCCGTTGGGCATCTTCAGGCGCTGCATGAGGCCCACCAGCCGGTCCGAGAGGATCTTCCCCGCGTCCTCCGGCCTGGCGCGGGAGACGTCGGCTCCGAGGATCTCCGCGGCGATCAGGTGGCGGTCCGGACAGGCCTGGGCAGTGAAGCGGAACACCGCCGGCGCATTGAGGATCACCGACATGCCGTGGGGCACGATCGGATGGCCGACCGGGAACCCTTCGGGCCGGAAGTCCCGGACCATTCCCGAGACCGGATAGGACATCCCATGCGGAAGATGGACGCCGGCGTTTCCGAAGCCCACTCCGGCGAAGGCGGCGGCCAGCTGCATCTTCTCCTGGGCCTCCTCGTCGTCGGGGTCCTCCACCGCCCGGACGAAGTACTTCGAGACCCAGCGCATCGCCTCCAGTGACCAGACGTCGCTGATCGGGTTCGAGCCCTGGTACGCCGGCCGGACCACCGGACGGTCCGGCCGTGGCCGCTGGTGGTAAGGCAGCGCGGTGAAGGATTCGATGGCGTGGCTGAGGACGTCGAACCCGCTGGTCGCCGCCACCTGGGGCGGCATGCTCCGGGTGTTGTCCGGATCGAGGATTCCCAAGAGCGGCTTGAGCCGGCGATGAGCGATGCCGGTCTTCGCGTGGAGCGGCGTGTAGTCGAAGATGGCGACGCCGGTGGTCTCGCTCCCCGTCCCGGCGGTGGTGGGGACCGCGATCAGCGGCTTGAGCGCCCCGGGGACGGGCTTGCCCTTTCCGATGGGCGCGTTGACGTAGTCGAGGAACTCCGCCGGGTAGGTGGCATAGAGATCGGCCGCCTTCGCCGTGTCGATGGTCGATCCGCCTCCGACCGCGACGAACGCGTCGAAGCCGCCCTGGGTGGCGAACTCGATCGCCTCGCGAAAGGAGACGTCGGTCGGCTCGACCCGCACCCGGTCGAAGAGGGCGAAGGTGATTCCGTTGTCGCGCAAGCTCTGGAGGACGGTGTCCACCGGCTGGAGCCTGGCGAGGTTGGGGTCGGTGAGAACCATCACCCGCTGGGCCTTCATCTCGGCGAGGTCCATCCCCACCTCCCGCGTGACCCCCCGCCCGAAGCGGATGCTGGAGGCAGCCATCTCGAACGCGTACTCGAGTGCCATTGGAACCCCCTGGATCCTTGGCGTTACTTGCGCTTCTCGTACGTCCCGACCAGCTCCGCGCTGCCCAGAACATGCCCCTCCATCGCCTTCAGCAGATCCGCCTTCGAAGGTCTGCCGAGATCGGGCAGCGCGATGTCGAGCGCATACAGCTTGAAGAAGTAGCGATGACGGCCGATGGGCGGGCACGGTCCACCGTACCCGGGCTTCTTCCAGTCGTTCAGCCCGTCCCGGGCCCCCTGCGGAAGCGACCGGGAGGCGCCTTCTCCCAGTGACGTGGTCGGTGGCGCCAAGTCGTAGACCACCCAGTGGACCCAGGTCATCTTCGGTGCGCTCGGATCGGGAGCATCGGGGTCGTCCACGATGAGGGCCAGGCTCTTGGCGGAGGGAGGAACCCCGCTCCAGGCGAGCGGCGGCGAGGTGTCGGCCCCCTCGCAGGTGTACTTCGCTGGTATCGACCCCTGGTGGGTGAAGCTTGGTGACGAGATCTGCATTCGCGCCTCCGCGAGCAGCAGGCCGAGGATGAGCACCATCCCGAGGCGTGGCATGCGGTGACTCTAGGCCTTCCGCAATGGGGAGGCGATGGCCCGTGGGTCGGACGCGTGCTATGCCGACGACCATGTCGGAGTCACGCGAGGTCCGCTGCTACGACTACGTGACCGTGCCCTACGATCGGGTGCGCGACCTTCTCCATTCCGACGCTGCCGGGATCTTCGCCCGGGCCACCGCCACGGCGAAGGACCGCGCGCGAGAGCTCATGGCCACCTTGCGCCTGAACGTGGGCCCGGTGCAGCTCGGGGTCGACGTCCAGCTCCAGGTTAAGGGCATCACCGACGAGGTCACGGCGGTGGGCGACCCGCGGACGCGCCTAGATTTCTTCTGGCAGGCGACCCAGAGCGCCGGCTTCTTTCCCACGATGGAGGCCACGCTCAGCGCGTACCCCCTGTCGCCGCACGAGACCCAGCTGGATCTCCACGGCCACTACCGCCCCCCACTCGGGACCCTGGGGACGGCCATCGACGCCGCGGTGGGACACCGAGTCGCCGAGGCCACGGTGCTCCGGCTGCTCCACGACGTCCGGACGGCGATCATCGCCGAGCTCGGCGCAGGATCGGGAGCAGCGTAGCGGCGCTCCTCTCTGCAGCGGCTCGCAGGCGACGCGGGGCGTCATCGGGGTCTCCACAGGGAAGCCGCGCGCAGACGCGCGGTCCATCGAGGGGGCACTCGGTCGTGGTAAGAACCAGGGAGCTCAGTCCGCCACTCTCGAGGAGGCGCCCGTGTTCGAGCTCAAGCCGCTGCGCGCCGAGGCCGTCCCTGCTGCGCTCGCCAAGGCCGAGCGATACCGGCTGCTCAACGAGCCGGAGCAGGCCGAGAGCATCTGCCAGGACGTGCTCCGCACCCAGCCCGGCAACCAGCAGGCCATCACCCTCTACCTGCTGGCCGTCACCGACACCTTCCGCACCAGCCGCCCGCCCGACGTCCGGCGAGCTCGCGCGCTCCTCGACCACTTCGAGTCCGACTACGACCGTTGCTACTACGCCGGCATCATCGACGAGCGTCTCGCCCGGGCCAAGCTCGAGTCCGGCGAGCCGCTCGGGCCCCAGGAAGCGTACGTCGGCTTCTGCAGCGCGATGCGCTGGTACTCGGAGGCCGAGGCGCTGAGGCCTCCGGGAAACGACGACGCCATCCTCCGCTGGAACACCTGCGCGCGCGTGCTGACGGAGAAGGTGCATCTCCGACCCGCGGAGGACGACCGCAGCGAGCTGCGCCTCGAGTAGCCGCTCCATCGTCATTCCTTGACACCCCCGGGGCTGTGCCCGGAGACTTTCGCGCCATCGCCGGCGAGCTGATCGCCCCTCGACGGAGGTCTGGATGTCGGCCGTTGCCCCGCAGGCGCCGCCCACCTCGATGCTCACCCGTGCGCCTCAGCGGCTCGACGCCTGGTGGGTGAAGCCGGCCATCACCGTGGCCGTCCTCGGCGGTTTCGTCGTCTACGCCACCTGGGCCGGGCTCCAGAACGCGAACTACTACGCCGCTCCCTACCTCTCGCCCTTCTACTCACCCTGCCTGAGCGCGAACTGCGCGGAGGTCAGCGTGCCGGTGCTCGGTGACTGGTGGAAGTGGTCGCCGGCCATCCTCATCCTCTGGATGCCGGGCGGCTTTCGCTTGACCTGCTACTACTACCGCAAGGCGTACTACCGGGCCTTCGTCTGGGCCCCGCCGGCGTGCGCGGTGCCCGACGCGCGTGCCAGGTACTTCGGCGAGAGCCGCTTCCCCCTCATCCTCCAGAACATCCACCGCTACTTCTTCTATCTCTCCATTCCCATCTTGGTGTTCCTGTGGTGGGACGCGTTCCGGGCCTTCCGGTTCGCCGATGGCTTCGGCGTCGGCGTGGGCACGCTGGTGCTGCTGGCCAACGCCTCGCTGCTCACGCTGTACACGCTCTCCTGTCACTCCTGCCGGCACGCCTGCGGCGGCGGCGTCGACCGCTTCTCGACCCACCCCGTCCGTTACCGGCTGTGGAAGAGGCTCAGCGTCCTCAACGAGCGGCATGCCCAGATCGCCTGGGTCAGCCTCTTCGGGGTGGCCCTGACCGACCTCTACGTCCGCCTCCTCGCCACGGGCGCCATCCGTGACCTGAGGCTCTTCTGATGGTCGAGTACGAGACGCACGAGCACGACGTCCTGATCATCGGCGCCGGCGGCGCGGGCCTGCGCGCCGCCATCGAGTCCTCCGCCCAGGGCGCGGACACGGCGCTGATCTGCAAGTCGCTCCTCGGCAAGGCCCACACGGTGATGGCCGAGGGAGGCATCGCCGCCGCCCTGGGCAACGTCTGGCCCGAGGACAACTGGAAGGTCCACTTCCGCGACACGATGCGCGGGGGGAAGCTCCTCAACAACTGGCGCATGGCGCAGCTCCACGCCCAGGAAGCGCCGGCCCGGGTGCTGGAGCTGGAAGAGTGGGGCGCGCTCTTCGACCGGACGAAGGACGGGCTCATCCTCCAGCGTGACTTTGGCGGGCACCGCTACGCCCGGCTGGCCCACGTCGGCGACCGGACCGGGCTGGAGATGATTCGCACTCTCCAGCAGCACGCGGTGCACAAGGGCATCGCGGTCTACATGGAGTGTACCCTGGTCAGCCTCCTCAAAGACGGCGACCGGGTGTGCGGCGCCTTCGGCTACCGGCGCGAGTCGGGGAAGTTCGTCGTCTTCAAGGCGAAGGCGGTGGTGCTGGCCACCGGGGGGATCGGCAAGGCGTGGGAGTTCACCTCGAATTCCTGGGAGTACACCGGCGACGGCGTGGCGATGGCCCTGGACGCCGGAGCCGACCTCATCGACATGGAGTGCTACCAGTTTCATCCCACCGGGATGGTCTGGCCGCACAGCGTCCGGGGGATTCTGGTCACCGAGGGCGTGCGCGGGGACGGAGGCGTCCTGCGGAACTCGCAGGGACGCCGCTTCATGTTCGACTACATCCCCGAGTTCTTCCGGAAAGAGACGGCCGACTCCGAGGCGGAAGCCGATCGCTGGTACACCGACAAGAAGAACAACCGCCGTCCCCCCGAGCTGCTGCCGCGCGACGAGGTGGCTCGGGCGATCAACGCCGAGGTGAAGGCCGGCCGCGGCAGTCCTCACGGCGGCGTGTTCCTCGACATCGCCACCCGCCGGGACGCGGAGACCATCAAGCGCCGCCTGCCGTCGATGTACCACCAGTTCAAGGAGCTGGCGGACGTCGACATCACCACCACACCGATGGAGGTCGGGCCGACCGCCCACTACATGAACGGTGGAGTGCGGGTGGATGCAGACAGCGAGGCCACCGCGGTCCCCGGGCTCTTTGCCGCCGGCGAGGTCGCAGGCGGGCTCCACGGCGCCAATCGGCTAGGGGGCAACTCCCTCTCGGATCTCCTGGTCTTCGGGCGGCGAGCGGGAGCGGCCGCGGCCGGGTACGCGAAGTCCCTCGGAACGACGCTCTCCATCGACGCCAGGCGCCTGGAAGCGCTGGCCCGGGAGGCCCTGGCTCCCTTCGATCCGGGCGGGCCCGAGAACCCGTACACGCTACACCACGAGCTGCAGAGGACGATGCAGTCGGACGTTGGCATCATTCGCGTCCAGCACGAGCTCGAGCGCGCGGTGGAGAAGATCGGTGAGCTGCGTGCCCGGCTGAAGCGCGTCCGGGTCGAGGGGCATCGCCAGTACAACCCCGGCTGGCACCTGGCGCTGGATCTCCGCTCTTTATTGGTATCCGCTGAGGCGGTGGCCCGGGCGGCGATCGAGCGCAAGGAGAGCCGCGGCGGTCACGCCCGCGACGACTACCCGAAGCCGGATCCGGCCTTCGCCAAGGTGAACATGGTGGTGCGCAAGCGGGGCGAGGGGCTCTCGGTGTCTCCCGAGCCCATCACCCCGATGCCCGAGGACCTGAAGGCTCTGCTCGAGGGGTGATGGATGGCGCGGGTGGCGAAGCTGTGGATCTGGAGAGGTGACGCCTCGGGCGGGCAGCTGCGCGAGTACGACGTCCCCTGGGAGGAGGGCATGGTCCTCCTCGACGTCCTGCACGTCCTCCAGGCAACCCAGGCGGGCGATCTGGCCGTTCGCTGGAACTGCAAGGCCGGGAAGTGCGGCTCGTGCAGCGCCGAGGTGAACGGGACGCCGCGGCTGATGTGCATGACGCGGATGAGTGCGCTCGACACCACGCTGCCGATCACCGTGGCGCCGATGAAGACCTTCCCGGTGCTCCGCGATCTGGTGACCGACGTCTCGTTCAACTTCGAGATGGCCAAGAAGGTGCCGGCGTTCAAGCCCGGACCCCGGCCGCCCGACGGGAAGTACCGGATGATGCAGGAGGACATCGACCGGGTGCAGGAGTTCCACAAGTGCATCGAGTGCTTCCTCTGCCAGAACGTCTGCCACGTCATCCGTGACCACCCCGAGAACAAGGCGCATTTCGCCGGCCCCCGGATGTTCGTGCGCTACGCCGCCCTGGAGATGCATCCGCTGGACACCAACGACCGGCGGGCGCTCCTCAAGGAGAAGATGGGCCTCGGGATGTGCAACATCACCAAGTGCTGCACCGAGGTCTGCCCGGAGAGCATCCGGATCACCGACAACGCGATCATCCCCCTCAAAGAAAGGGTGGTCGACGAGTTCTTCGACCCCCTCCGCTGGGCGTGGCGGAAGCTGACCAGGTCGGCCTCGGGCTCGAAGTAGCCCGCGGGCCGGGCCGTCGCGGGGGTACCTGCCGGCCGGGGCGAGAGCGAGAGCCGAGCGCCCGAGGCTCGACCGGCGGGGCTGGGTGGCGATCGCGGTGCGGGTCGCCATGCTCCCAGCGCTGGCGCTCTGCACGATCGCCAACCAGGAGATCTTCAACGCCGACGAGGTGGGGGGGCGACGCGCACGACGACCGAAACCTGTTCGGCTTCGATCTTCCGGTGACTGGCGATGGCGAAATTCGCCACCGGCTATCTCGGCGGGCTGCTCGAGAAGATGAGCGGCTTCGCGTTCTGGCTGATGCATTCCGGGCTGGTAGCGACCGGCGCAGTGGCGATGCGGGTCTTTGCGCTGCTGTTCCGGAGGATCCTCGCCCCCACTGCGGAGCCGGCGCCGATCCAGGAGAGGTGCTTCGCTACCGTTGAAGAGCGGCCTTGACCGTCATGGGGATCTTCAGCGCCGTCGAGATCGGGCAGCCGCTCTTCGCGCCCTCGGCCGCCTTCTCGAACTCCGCCGCGCCAATGCCCGGCACCCACCCCTTCACCTCGAGCGCCGAGGAGCGCACCTCGAACCCGCCGCCGGCCTTCGGCCCGAACTCGACCACGCAGCTGGTCTCCAGCCGCGTCGCTGGATGGCCCCCTTGCGCGAGCGCGTGCGAGAGGGCCATGGAGAAGCAGCTCGCGTGCGCCGCGGCGAGCAGCTCCTCGGGCGTGGTCGACCGCGCCACGCCCTCCGTCCGTGCCTTCCAGCTCAGGCTTGCGCCTTGAAACGTCCCGCTCGCGGCGCTGATCTTCCCCTGGCCGCTCATCAGATCGCCCTGCCACTCCGCGGTCGCCTTGCTCTGCATGGCCCACCTCCGTCCCGCGCTTTCTGCCGCGGGCCGGGCCCGGGCGCAACAGGCCCCTGAGCGAATCACGGGCCGAGCGGCACGCCGCGCGCCTCAGAGCCCGCTGAGGTTGCTGCTCCAGATCGGACTGCGCGAGCGCCGCTCGTCCCGGGTGACGATGAAGCGGGACTTCACCAGGCCGAGCGCGACCTTACCGATGACGTCCTTGGCCACCGTTCCCCGGTAGTGAGGGACGGTCCGGGCCAAACGGAGCGCGTGCTCGAAGACCACCACTGGCTGCCAGCTCCAGGTCTCGGTCCCGGGCGCACCATCCGGGGACTCGGTGAGGGTGACCCAGGCGACGATGGGGAGGAACGAGACCTCCCCCTGGCTTCCGTCGGCGCTCTCGCACAGCAGCACCTTGAGACCCAGGTCTCCGGAGGTGAGCGGGCTGCAGCCGCTCGTGGGGCTTCCCGGCTCCGTCACCGTGCGCTCTTCCAGCGGAAGGACAGGCGTGACCCATTCTGGGGAAGGGACTCGCGCTCGAACCGCACCAGGACCGGCGCGCGGCCGAAGTCGTCGGCGACGGCGACCTGGATCACCGCGTTCCGGGTTCCCTCTGGGCAGCCCGGCCAAGCGCACATGAGAATCGCTTCCTGGTGCAGGGGGTGCCTTTGCCGCAGGTGGTTGCAGCGGATCACGTCGGGCCCCCATAAGGACGCGGAGACTTCCGAAACGGACATGTCAGCTCCCGGACCTCGGGTTGCCCGGAAGACCGGGTCGGGAAGTCACCGGTTGGCTGTAGCACCTCGAGGTGGGACCGGCAAACGCAGGGCGCGCGGCGAGGACCGCCGCCGGAACCGCCGAGGCCTCTCCGAGCGGCGACGTTGGTCCCCCTGCACTGGGACCACGCCCGCCCGCTGATTCCTCGGACGCGGCCCCGGGGGCGTGCCCCCGTCGAAGCAGGCTCTCCTTTCCGCCACGGTGGGGTAAGACCCTCGCCCTCGGCCGCCACGCATGCCGGACACCCCTTCGAGCTCCGCCGCGCGCGCCTGGACCGACGCCTGGGCGGAGCCGCGCTTTCGTCGCGAGGCCCTGCTCACGGCTGCGGGGATGCTGCTGGTCCTCACCGCCCTGGCCCGCTTCCTGAACTGGGTGGAGCGCCGGCCCGGAGTGGTCCTGCCCGACCCGGTGCTGGCCGTCCTCGCTCCTCGAGACCTCACCTGGATCACCTTCGCGCTCATCTATGCCGGCATCCTCACCGCGGTGGCGGTGCTGCTGCCGACGCCGCGACGCCTCGTGCTCGGGTTCCAGGCCTATGTGGGGCTGGTGCTCCTGCGCATGGCGGTGATGGCGGTGACCCCCCTCGAGGCCCCGCCGGGCATGGTGCTCCTCCGGGATCCGCTGGTGCAGCTCCTCGGGACCGGCCAGCCCCTCACCAAGGACCTCTTCTTCTCCGGGCACACCTCGACCCTCTTCCTGCTGACGCTGATGGCCCCGGGGCGGGGGACCCGCGCCTTCTTCCTCGCCTGCACCGTTGCGGTCGCCGGCTGCGTGCTGTGGCAGCACGTGCACTACACGGTGGACGTGCTGGTCGCCCCCCTCTTCGCCTTCGCGAGCCACGCGCTCGTCGTCAGGCTCCAGGTCCGCCGCTCGCTGGCAGCCGACCTCGAGGAGCCGGCGCCCGGTCGAGCTAGAGCTCCCGGGTCATGAACACGCTGAATGGATCCTCCCGGTAGTCCCCGAAAGGACCGCAGCGCCGGAACCCGGCGCTCTCGTACAGCCGGAGCGCGGGGACGAAGGCGGGCGCGGAGCCCGTCTCCAGCCAGAGGCTGCGGAGGCCCCGGGCCCTCGCCTCGGCGACCAGGTGCTCGAGGATCGCCCGCCCGATTCCCCGCCCGAGGAAGGCGTCCGCCACCCGCATCGACTTTAGCTCGCCGCGCTGGGAGTCGAGGAGCTTCAGCGCGCCACAGCCGGCGATCTCCTCCCCCACCCAGGCGGACCAGAACGTGACCCCTGGCTGCCGGAGCCCGTCCACGTCGAACGCGTGCACGCTCTCCGGCGGCGAGTTGGCGTGCATGCCCGCGAGGTGCCGGGCGATCAGCGCACGCGACGGGCCGCCCGACAGGTCATCGAGCTGGAAGCGCACCGGAGGGCTCAATCGACGGCGCAAGGTACCATCCGGACCTGGCCACTCGCTCCCCGCGAGGCGTCGGTCGACCTGTGCTGGAGCCGACCAGGCACTGCTGTGATGGCGCTCGCGGTGGCCGCAGCGCAGGACGCAAGGGGCTGTCCCCGGCGTCGTCGAGGTCCGGCTGACCGGGGTCGGGTGAAGCAACGCCGGAGCGCGCAGGTGTCCTCCCCGGGGGAGCCGCCCGGACGGCGGACACCAGGAATCAGGAGCTCGAGACTTGGATCCCCTTCCGCCCGCTTGCCGGCTCCTCCGCGGCCTCCTCTGGATCGCGGCGCTCTCCGCCTGTGGTCCACGGTCGGTCCCGCCGGAACCCGACCTCACCCCCCGAGACGTGACACTCCCCGGAGTCGCGGCGGTGAAGCTCGAGCCCTCGGAGCGCCGGAGCTGGGTGGTCCTCGTCGAGACGCTCCAGCAGCAGCTGCTGGTGACCGCGCCGGCGCGCAAGCTGGTGTGGCTCGACGGGGACCTCGCGGTGGTCAAGGAGTACGTGCCTCCCCAGGGCCGCCTCCTGATCGACTTCACCGTCCATCCATCCGGTGCCGCCACCGCCGTGGAGGTGGAGCCAGCACCGGGAGCCGATCTCTTCCTGAAGCCCATCAAGGCCTGGCTGACCCGTTTCCTCCCCGGGGGCTCGGAGGTTACCTTCCCGCTCGACCCGGGCATCCCCGACACCGGGGGGATGCTGCCCATTCTCTTCTCGCTCGACCGGGCCCGGATTGCAGCTCTCGGCGAGGACGTGCTCGTGGCGATGCGCTGGTCCGACAACTCGGTCCGCGCGCACCGGGTGGAGTTCCACGACGGCGCGTTCCACCCGAGGTGGACCACGGTGGTCGAGCCTCCGGCACAGCTCCTGGCGATCGGGATCATCGGCGGCGGATTCGACAACTTCCACCAGGGAGACCGTTCGGCCTTCGTGTACCTCGACGTGGATCCGGCCGGGGCCGCGTACGTCGTCGTCCCGAGCACGGCGGAGGTGCTTCCCGCCCACGACGCCTTCTTCGGCGAGCACCTGTTGGCCGGCGCCGACGAGGCCCAGTTCGACTACGGAGTCTCCATCATCACCCGGCTGTCGCCGGACGGCCAACGCACCTCTGCCAGGCTCTCGGGTCTGGGCCTCGGCAAGCGCCTGCTGAGCATCCGGACGGCGGGGGACACCCTGTGGCTGACCGGGAGGGCCCGGACCGGGGGGGAGCCCGGCGGCTGGGATGCATGGATGCAGTCCTTCGATGCCTCCACCGGAATCCTCCTGACCGAACGGCTGGTGGACGTCGAGGCCGGCGACATGTTCTGGGAGGTGGCGGCGCTGGGGGACGGCTCGGTCCTCGGCGTCGGCTCCACCAACTACACCCAGAATCCCGCGGGGCTGAGCGTGAGCGACGCGCGGGACGACCTCGCGGTGGTGCTGGGCCCGGAGGGAGCCGTTCGGACGCGCCTGGCGCTGCCGCCCGGGCCCGTCGGTCGGGGGAACGAGGTCACCTCGGTGCGGGTGATCGAGGGTCGGTGGGCGATGTTCGCCGGGGTGAAGGACGCACCAGGGACTCACGCCGAGGTGTTCTCGGACGCGTTCCTGAGTCTCCGAGACCTCGAGTCGCCAGCGGCATCCCAGGGCAGGTGAGCCTCGATGCCGGCTGGTCCAACTCAGGGCACGGGCCGGCCTCGCCGCCCTGCGTCGCACGGACGGCCCGGAGCGCCGCCACCCGGACTCCGGACCGGCGGTATGGTGCGCCCGGTGGACGCGGCCGCGACCCTGCACATCCGCCTGCTGGGCGGCGTCAGCTTGGTGCACGGCGAACAGCCGGTGACGGCGATCCACTCGCCGCGCCTGCACTCGCTGCTGGCGTATCTCCTGCTGCACCGCGACGCGCCACAGCTGCGCCAGCACCTCGCCTTCACCTTCTGGCCGGACTCGAGCGAGGCGCAGGCGCGAAACAACCTGCGGCAGATCCTCCACGAGCTGCGCCACGCGCTTCCCGACGCCGAGCGCTTCCTGGTCGCCGACAACCGGACCGCGGGCTGGCGGGCGGACTCGGCGTTCGAGCTGGACCTCGCCGCGTTCGAGGCGACGCTGGCCGAGGCCGCCGCCTGCCATGGCGGGGAGCGCGAGCGCATCCTCCTGGAGCGCGCGGCCGAGGTCTACCGGGGTGACCTGCTGCCCGGCTGCTACGACGCGTGGATCGAGGCAGAGCGGGAGCGGCTCCGGCAGCTGCACCGACGGGCGCTGGGCCGCCTCGCCGAGCTGCTCGAGGCTGCGCGGGACTACCCCGGAGCCATCGGTCACTTGAAGACGCTGCTGCACGACGAGCCCACCGACGAGGAGGCCTGTCGTGCCCTGATGCGGGTGCTGGCGCTCTCGGGCGACCGGGCGGGGGCGCTGCGTCTCTACCGCGATCACGCTGCGACCCTCCGTCGCGAGCTGGGCGTCGAGCCGAGCACGGAGCTGCGGCTGGCCCATGAGGCGCTGCGCGAGCAGGAGCCGGCGGCAGCCGCGCGCGCCGCGCCGCTCGACAGCGGGCCACCGCTCGTCGGCCGCCTCCGCGAGTGGCAGGTGCTCCTCGAGGCGTGGCGCATCGCCAGCGGGGGAACGCCGAGCTTCGGGCTGATCACCGGGGAGCCGGGGATTGGCAAGTCGCGGCTGGCCGAGGAGCTCCTCGCCTGGGGACGCCGGCAGGGAGTCACCGTCGCGACGACCCGCTCCTACGCCACCGAGGGCCAGCTCTCCCTGGCACCGGTCACCGAGTGGCTGCGCGCGGAGCCGGTGCGCCGCGCGCTCCTCCGGCTCGAGCCGATGTGGCTCACCGAGGTCTCGCGCGTCCTCCCGGAGCTCCGCGCCGAGCGCCCGGAGCTGCCACAGCCGGAGCCAATGACCGGGTACGGCCAGCGGCAGCGCTTCTTCGAGGCCCTGTCCCGCGCGGTGCTCGCGGCCCCACCGCCGATCATCCTGCTGGTGGACGACCTGCAGTGGTGCGACCGCGAGACCATCGAGTGGCTGCACTACCTGCTCCGCTTCGATCCGCAGGCGCGGTTGCTGGCCGTGGGGACGGCGCGCGACGAGGAGGTCCCGGGCAACCACCCTCTGCGCGGCCTGCTCCTGCATCTGCGGGCCGGCCGGGTCCCGGTGACCGAGATCGCACTCGATCCGCTGGACGCGGCCGAGACCGCGCACCTCGCAGCGCACATCGGGCGCCGGGAGCTGGACCAGAACGCGGCACTCCGGCTGTTCCACGAGACGGAGGGCAACCCGCTCTTCGTGGTCGAGATGGCACGCGCCGGTCTCGGCGGGGCGCTCCAGCTCCCCTCCAAGGTGCAGGCGGTCATCGAGTCGCGCCTGGCACAGCTCTCGCCGCCGGCACGCGATCTGGCGCACCTCGGCGCCGCCATCGGCCGCGGCTTCGGGCTCGACCTGCTCCTCGAGGCCGGGCAGGCCACCGAGAACGGGGTGGTGTCCGCGCTGGACGAGCTGTGGCAGCGGCGCATCGTCCGCGAGCTCGGGGCCAACCAGTACGACTTCACCCACGACAAGCTGCGCGAGGTGGCCTACGCGGAGATCGCCCCCCCGCAGCGCCGGTTCCTCCACCGCCGCATCGCCCAGGCCCTGGAGAAGCTGCACGCCGGAGCGCTGGATCCCCTGAGCGGCAGCATCGCCGCCCACTACGAACGCGCCGGGCTCGACGCGCAGGCCATCGAGCACTTGCAGCGAGCAGCGATCGTGGCCCGGCGCACCTACGCCAACGAGGATGCGATCGATCTGCTCGGCCGCGCCCTCGCGCTGGTCGAGCGCCAGCCACGGGACCTGGGGCGGGACTCGCGCGAGCTCCGAATCCAGCTCGGGCTGGCGCGGCTCTACCGGATGACCAAGGGGTGGACCTCGCCGGAGGTCGAACGCAGCCTCGACCGGGCGGTGGACCTCTGCGACACGGTGGGTGACGACGTGCAGCGTGCCCAGGCCCTCTCCGGCATGCAGTCGCTCTACGTGGTCCAGGCCCGGCTGGAGAGGGCGCAGCTGGTCTCGGACGAGCTGCACCAGCTCTACCAGCGGACGCAGCGTTCGCCCCCGCCGCTGGAGAGCGAGATGATGCTCATCGGCTCGCGCCTGCACCTGGGCCGCATCGCGCAGGCGAGCGAGGCGTTCGAGCGCGCGCTCACCCTGAACGACCCCTCTCAGGTACAGCGCATCGCCGACGAGCAGGGCTGGAACTTCGCCGTCCACGGCCGGGCCTGGTACGCGCATGCGCTCTGGCTGCAGGGCTGGGTGGACACCGCGCTGGCCCACGGGCTCGAGGCGACGCGGATCGCCGACGAGCTCGGGCAGCCCTTCAACCAGTCGCTGGCCGCGACCTACCTCGCCCTTCTTCAGCAGATGCGGGGGGACGCGGAGACCGCGAGGGCCTACGCGGTGAAGGCGCTGGCGATGACCACCGAGTCGCGCGCCCCGTACTACCGGGCCTGGTCGGAGATCCTGGTGCGCCACGCCGAGGCGTGGAGCCGGCCGGACGTCGACACGCTCCGCGCCCTGCGCGCCTCCATCGAGCAGTTCCGCGCCAGCGGAGCGCGGCTCCGTCTGCCCTACTACCTCGGCCTGCTCGCCGGGATCTGCCTCCGGGCAGGCCGCGCCGCCGAGGGTCTGGTGGTGGTCGAGGAGGCGCTCGCCGAGGCGCAGAGCAGCAGCGAGCGCTGGTGGGACGCCGAGCTGCACCGGCTGCGAGGGGACCTCCGACTCGCGGACGGGGCCAGCCCGGAGGAAGCCAGCGTGGCCTACCGTCGCTCGGTGGAAATCGCCCGGAGCCTGGGGGCGCGGTCCCTGGAGCTGCGCGCCGCCACCAGCCTGGCCCGCCTCGTCGGCCGCGCCAGACCGCTCGCGGAGCTGATCCACACTCTTGGTGAGGGTGCCGGCACTCCGGACCACCAGGCGGCCCGGGCGCTCCTGACCGAGCTAACGGCCGACTAACGCCTCCGGGAGGAGGCTCGGCGAGAACCGGGGCCAGCGCGAACGATCCGCTCACGGCGCTCGGGTCACCCTGCCGGCAACACGCTGGACCCAAAGGAGCAGACGATGAGCAAGCTGGACGAGACGGCGGTGCAGGGCCTCAGGTCGCGGGTGCGCGGTGATCTGATCCGCCCGGGAGACGGCGCCTACGACGAGGCGCGCAAGGTCTACAACGGGATGATCGACCGGCGGCCGGAGATGATCGCCCGCTGCATCGACGTGGCCGACGTCATGGCCTGCGTCAACTTCGCCCGGGAGCAGAAGCTGGCGCTCGCGGTGAGAGGTGGCGGCCACAGCGGACCGGGACTCGGCGTGTGCGACGGTGGCCTGGTGATCGACCTCTCGCGGATGCGCGGCGTCCGGGTCGACCCCGCGGCCCGGACCGTGCGCGTCGAGGGCGGCGCGAAGTGGGCGGACGTCGACCACGCCACCCACCCCTTCGGTCTCGCCACCCCGAGCGGATTCATCTCCAGCACCGGCGTCGGCGGGCTCACCCTGGGCGGAGGCATCGGCTACCTGTCGCGCACCTACGGCCTCACCATCGACAACCTCGTGTCGGTGGACATGGTGCTCGCCGACGGCCGCTTCGTCGTCGCCAGCGCCAAGGAGAACAAGGATCTCTTCTGGGCGGTGCGCGGAGGAGGCGGCAACTTCGGGGTGGTCACCTCCTTCGAGTACCGGCTGCACCCCATCAGCCAGGTCTACGGTGGCCCGATGATCTGGCCGCTCGAGCGGAGCGGCGAGGTTCTGAAGTGGTGGCGGGACTTCATCCTCACGGCGCCCGAGGACATCAACGGCTGGTTCGCCTACCTCACCGTTCCCCCGGCGGCGCCCTTTCCCGAGCAGCACCAGGGGAAGAAGATGTGCGGCGTCGTCTGGTGCTACACCGGTCCGATGGAGAAGGCCGAGGAGCGCTTCAAGGCGATCCGCGCCTTCGGGCCGCCGGCGATCGACTTCGTCGGCCCCATTCCCTGGCCGGCGCTGCAGGGGATGTTCGACGCGCTCTACCCGCCCGGTCTGCAGTGGTACTGGAAGGCGGATTTCTTCCGCGAGCTCTCGGACAAGGCAATCGACCTGCACGTGAAGTACGGCTCGCAGCTGCCCACGTTCCACTCGACGATGCACATCTACCCGATCAACGGCGCCGCGCACCGGCCCGCGGCGGGGGACACCGCCTTCAGCTTCCGTGACGCGAACTTCGCCGAGGTGATCGTCGGTGTGGATCCGGATCCGGCCAACAACACCCGGACCACCGAGTGGGCGCGGAACTACTGGCTGGCGCTGCATCCGCACTCGGCCGGCGGCGCCTACGTGAACATGATCATGGACGAGGGCGAGGACACGGTGAAGTCCGCCTACCGCGACAACTACCCGCGCCTCGCGGAGGTCAAGGCCAAGTACGACCCGGGCAACCTCTTCCGGAGCAACCAGAACATCAAGCCGGCGAAGTGACCGGCGCGCCTGAAGCTCACCCCGTCACTGGACGGTGCCCCTGATCGCGATGGCGCGAGGGTCGAACGGCAAGCCCTACGCGATCCAGACCGAGTACCCGAACCGCGGACACGCCTGTCCTCGCAGGCCGGCCAGACGACGACCGAGGCCGAGGCCGCGGCCGGTCAGCGGACGAGCCCGTTGACCGGCCCGCCGTGGAAGAACGCTCCGGGGGTCATCACGCCCTTCCGCTTGAAGACCACCCCGTCCTTCATCACGAACTGCACGTCCCGGAGCGCGTCGATCTTCTCCAGCGGGTTGCCGGGAACCGCGATCAGGTCCGCCGCCAGCCCGGGCTTGATCGGCCCGCGGGTGTTCTCGGTCTGGGCGCAGCGGTATCCGGTCGTGGTCATGGCCTTGAGGATGTCGCGCGGAGGGATGCCCGCCGCCTTCCAGGTCTCGATGAACTCGATGGCCACCTCGCCGCGTGTCTTGCCCGGCACCCAGTAGTCGGCATCGGTCGAGTAGGTGATGTTGACCTTGTTCTCCCAGGCGTTCCGGAGGCTGGCAACGTCGCGCTTGAAGCCGGCCTCGGTCTGGTGATCGATGAGGGAGAGCGGCGTCTCGGTGCCCGCGCGGAACGTGCCTCGCTTCACCATCAGCTTGTGGTTCGCGTCGTCCAGCCCGAGGTCGTGGGCGATCGACCACACCCCACCCTCGATGGCCCGGCGGGCCCCGTCCACCGTCTGGGCGTGGGCCTCGACCTTGAGCCCGGCCCTGGCTGCCTCGGCGACCACCAGCTTCACGTCGTCGATCGAGTACCCCCAGGGCTTGCAGTCGGCGCAGATCTTGATGACCTTCGCGCCGTACAGCATGTTCTGCCGCACGGCCTTGACGATCTCCTCGGGAGTGTCGGCCTCGATGTACTCGGGAAAGACGACCTTCTTCTCGATGCCCATCTCGGGGGTCGGCCAAAACTGCCCGCCCGCGCTTCCGATGATGATGCCGGCGTTGATGATCTGCGGCCCCGGGATCCAGCCCTCCTCGATGGCCTGGCGGAGCGCCGTGTCCGCGTAGAGCCCGTTGTTGCCCATGTCGCGCACGATGGTGAACCCCGAGGCGAGCATCTGGATGCCGTTCGAGGCTGCCTGGATCGCCCGGAGCGGGGTGCTGTCGGTGATGACGGTGACGTAGTAGTTGTTCCGTTCGGGATCGACCTTGTAGGTGATGGCCAGGTGGTTGTGGGTGTCGACCAGCCCGGGCAGCACGGTGAGGCCGGAGAGATCGATCACCTCGGCCCCCTGCGGGATGGCGACCTTCGGGCCGATCGCCTCGTACTTCCGGTCCTTGATCAGGATGATCTGCTCGGTGGTGACGGTGCCCGTCGCGGGATCGATCAGCCGGCCCGCGCGCACCGCGGTGAAGCGGGGCGAGGCCGGAGCTGCCGGCGCGGACTGCGCGAGCGCGGGGACGGCGAGCAGCTGGACGGCGAGCAGCAGGCACGCTGCGGGGACGGCTCTGGTCGTCATTTCCTCCCCCGGTGTTGAGGGCGGTGATCCCGCCGCGGACCGCATCAGCGCCCCGAGGGCTCCCCGCCCTCGCGCGCCTCGGACCGCTGCGCGCGGCGGGAGAAGCGGAGGATGGAGCGGAAGAGCTCCTCGACCACCTCGGGGTCGAGGTGGAGCGACTCGGCCCAGTCACGGCGCTCGGCGAGCAGCCGGGTCTCGCGCGCCGGATCCACGATCGGGTGGCCGAGCTGCGCCTTGGCCTTCCCCGCGCGCTGGGCGAGCGTGGCCCGGCGGGCGAGGAGCGAGAGCAGCTCGCGATCCACGTCGTCGATGAGCTCGCGCGCCTCCTGGAGCTCCGGGGACCGGGCGCCGAGGTCCGGGATGGCGAACCGCGCCGACTCGGGGCCTGCCTCCGCCGGGGTCGCCTCCAGCGCCCGGTCGATCTCCACCAGCGCCTGGAGGAGCTGATGGCGCGCCTCGTGAGCGAAGGGGTTCTCGCGCTGGATCGCGGCGAAGAGGTGCCCGGCGTCGGAGCGCACGGTCTCGATGGTGCGGGAGATGGCCTGGAAGGAGGGCGGCGCGAACGGCACCTCCATGCCCGCGCCGGCGTCCAGCATCCCCTTGGCCACGAAGAAGGTCAGCGCGTGGGTGTGGGCCATCACCCGGTCGTGACCTTCCGGCGTCTGCTCGATGACCTCGCAGCCGATCCGCCGGTAGAGCTCACCGGCGCGCACCGCAGCCGCGGGGTGGCGCGGGGATGGACAGACCACGACCCGCAGCGGCCGCTCGGCCAGCGCCAGGCTCACCGGACCGAAGAGAGGATGGGTCGCCACCCAGGGAATCGCGTCCCCGAGCACCGCCTGGAGATCGGCGTAGGGATGCACCTTCACGCTCCCGACGTCGAGGACCACCTGCTCCGGAAGGAGGTGCGGACGGAGCGACTCGAGCGCCTCACGGGTGCGCGGCACCGGGACCGCGAGGACGACCACGCTCGCGCCGGCGACCAGCTCGCGCAGCCCGGGCGCCCGCACCGGCGCCGGGACGTCGACGCGGGGGTCGAGCGCCCGGTACTGGATCTGCGCCTCTCCGAGGAGTGACCCCAGCGCCTTCCCGAAACGCCCGAACCCCAGCAGGGCGACGACCATCAGGTGACTGTACAGCGTTCCAGGGGGCGGTGCGGGCGCGCTCTCTCCGCTTCGAGCGCCCTACCGCTTGGCGTGCGGACCGGCCTCGAGCGCCTTCAGCTCCTGCTCGATCTTCTGCTCGGTCTCGGGATTCCGCTGCGTGCCGGGGAGCGTCTTGCTCAGCCCCAGCCGCTCGCGCAGGACCGGCGCCCGGTCCTTGCCCTCCGCCTCGAGGATGCGCGCCTTCAGACCGAGGATGCCGACCTTGCGCGGGCCCTGCGGCATCAGCCCGAGCGCACGGTCCACCGCTGCCTCCGCCTCGGGCGCGCGCTTCTCCTCGAGGAGCACGCGGGCGAGGCGCGCCGGTGGGTTGTAGTCGGCGGGCATCTGCTTCTCCCGCGCGGTGAGCAGGGCCTCGGCCTTCGCCGGCTCGCCCAGGTACAGGTAGGCCTCGGTCCGGTGGGCGTCGAAGGTGGCTGCGGTGGTGGCGTCCGGCGCCGCGGCCGCCGCGGCCTCGAGCATCGCCGAGCGCTTCCGCATCGCGGCCACCGCCTCGTCGTGCCGGCCGAGCTCGTCGAGCTGATCCGTCAGGCTGGCGTACAGGTCGCTCCGGTCGTCCACCGAGAGCGCCGCTTTCGTGTCCCCGGCCAGTGAGTCGATCCGCTTCAGCGCTGCGGAGAGGAGCTTCTTCGCCTGGGGCGTGTCGCCGGCCTTCGCCGCGCAGCCCGCTGCCTGCACGGCGACGTCGGCACCTGGCGGGGTCGCCGGCATCCTCGAGAGCTCCGAGCCGGCGAGGGTGAGGCATTCCTCCGGCGCCTCGGGCGTCCGCAGCCGTCCGAGCGCGGCGAGGAGCAGGCTGATGCGTTCGGGGCGGAGCGGATCGCTCTTCGCCGAGAGCGCGAGGGAGCGTCGGTACGCGGTGGCTGCCGCCGCGTAGTCCTTCCGCTGCTGCGCGGCGTGGCCATCTTGCTCCGCCCGGGCCGCCTCCGGGACCTTGCCGCCCTTCCGGGTCGCTTGCCACGCCGCGGTCGTGTCGAGGACGAAGTGCCGCATCTCGTTCACCGAGGAGGTCCCCAGCCAGCGCCCGATGACCTGCTCGGTGTCCGGGTCGATGAGGAGGAACGTCGGCAGGCCGTCGGCGGGGAACTTCTCCACCACCTCGCGGTTCTTCTCCGCCTCGGTCTCCACCGAGAGCCAGACCACCGCGTCCTTGGCCGGCCGCAGCCCCGCGTCGAGGAAGACGAACGAGCGCATCGACAGGCACGAGTGGCACCAGGTGGCCCAGCTGTCGAGGAACAGAGGCTTCTTCTCCGCCTTGGCCTTCGCCAGCGCTCCCCGGTAGTCGTCCTCGAGGAAGACGATGCCGGACGCGGCCTGCTCCGCGGAAGGGTGCGGCGCAGCAGCGGCCGGCGCGGTGAGGACGGTCAGGGTCACGAGGGCGGAGAGCATGGGCCGGCCGGAGGCTAACCCCTGGGACGGGGGGACGCTCCGCCGATTGCAGCGAATCGCCGGAGCTGTCGGTGGGCTCGCTGCATGACGGACACGCTCCGGTCGCTCCGCATGCAGCGCGGGTGCGCCGACTTCCAGGAGCCGATCGCCGCCTTCGTCGAGCGCCGGCGGCCGGTGTTCGAAGACGGGTGACTGACCAGCCAGGCGGTCGCTTCGGGGGGTGCGACCCACTCGCACCGGGGTGCGTTGAATGGGGGGGCCCGCCGTCGCGTCCAGGGTGGTTGAGGACGCAACGATGAACAGACTTCTCGCAGTGGTGCTGTTGCTCGGTGGGATGGCGGTCCACGCGCAGTCCGTGCCGCCTCCGGTCGACTCCCAGGTACCACCTTCCACCCCGCAGCCGCAGGGGTTCCCGCCGGCCCAGCCGACCCCACCCCCTCCGACGTATTCTCCGCCCGCCCCGGCCGAGCCCGGTGCGTCGCCCCAGACCTACTCCGCGCCGGCCGAGCCGCTGCCGCCGCCCGAGGCGTACTCCACACCTGCGCCGGGCCCCGAGCCACAACCGTCCGTCGCCCCGCCAGTCCCGGGCCAGTGGGTCTACACGGCCCAGTACGGCTGGGTGTGGATGCCCTACGCGAGTGGGTACACCGTGGTGGCCGCCGGTGCCGCACCTGAGATGTACGTCTACGACCCGCTCTACGGCTGGCGGTGGGTGGTCGCGCCATGGGTCTGGGGTCTCGGGCCGCGGCCGTACTTTGGCCTCTACGGGTGGGCGCACTACGGCTGGTACGGCCACGGCCTGGGGCGCTGGTACGGCTTCCCCCGTGGCGGACCCGCCTGGGTCGTGCACGGAGGCTGGGGCCACGGCGTCGTCCCGCACCCGGGGGTCCGCGGGTACGCGGTGGCGCGTCCAGGCTCCGGCCACACCGGAGCGTACGTCGCGCCGGCCCATCCCGGTGGCCTTGGCATCGGGCCGGCGCGCCCCGGCGCGTTGGGGCGCCCCGGAGCGTTCGCCGCGCCCGTTCACCCCGGCGGCGTCGCCCGTCCGGGCCCATCCGGAGCGGTCGGCCGACCCGGCCCCGTCGCGCGCCCCGGTGGCTTCGGAGCGGCCCGTCCGGGTGGATTCGCCGGCGGTCACGCCGGTGGCCTCGGCGGTGCT
>Ga0335070_10001073_pt1 | contig 31299 bp, 23 predicted proteins | sample Lox_Sample_13_FD_206722 | JGI IMG/M metagenome (GOLD analysis project Ga0335070, IMG submission 206722) | Soil microbial communities from Loxahatchee National Wildlife Refuge, Florida, United States - Lox_Sample_1.3 | ecosystem: Environmental > Terrestrial > Soil > Wetlands | place: USA...
ATTCGCGAACCTTGGTCGCGCGGCGAACCGGGGCTATGAATGGCGGTCGCCTCTGCGCGAACGGATTCGCGAACCCTGGTCGCGCGGCGAACCGGGGCTGAGAAAGACCGTCGCCTCCGCGCGACCGTCTCAACTTCCGCCGCCGGGCGTGCGTGACCGGCGGTTTCCTCCTTTAGACTTCATCCATCTTCAAAGGAGTCCGTGACGTGCGACGAATTCTCTTCGGCCTCGGCTTTCTCGTTTCGGCGGCCCTGCTCGCCGCGCCCGAACCGCGCCCTTTCACGCTCGACGATGCCGTGAACTACCGCCGCGTCTCGGCGCCGGACCTTTCGCCCGACGGCAGCCGCGTCGCCTACCAGGTGCGGACGACCGACGCGAAGGAGGACAAGCACGAAACCCATCTCTGGATGACGAGCTGGGACGGCAGGGAGACGGTGAGGCTGACTTCCGGCAAGGAGTCCGAGAACACCCCGCGGTGGAGCCCGGACGGACGTTACCTGGCCTTCCTGTCGTCCCGCGGCGACGAGAACGACGCGGACGAGCTCTGGCTGCTGCCGCGGGGCGGCGGTGAGGCCGAGAAGATCACCGAGCTGCCGGGCGGGGTCGAGGACTTCGACTGGGCGCCCGACTCGCGGCGGCTCGTTCTCGTGGTCCGCGACGCGGACCCGTCGGCCGCCGAGAAGGAAAACGGCCGCAAGAAGGCGAAGAAGCCGATCGTCGTCGATCGCTTCCAGTTCAAGCTCGACGAGTACGGCTATCTCGACACGCGGCGCGACCACCTGCAGATCCTCGACCGCGAGACGCGCAAGCTCGAGGTGCTGACCTCCGGTAACTTCGACGACGCGCTGCCGTCCTGGTCCCCCGACGGCAAGACGATCGCCTTCGTCTCCAAGCGCGGCCCGGATCCGGACCGAACCGACAACTGGGACGTCTTCGCGATCGAGCCGCGCGCGGGCGCGGTCGCGCGGCCGTTGACGACCTTCGAAGGCGCGGACAACCAGCCCGACTGGGAGAGCCGCCTCGCCTGGAGCCCCGACAGCCGGTGGGTCGCCTACGTCCAGGGCGGGCCGGACAAGCTCATTTACTACGGCCTCCACAAGCTCGCGATCGTCGGCGCGGACGGCAAGGGCGAACGCGTCCTGACCCCGGACCTCGACCTGAACGTCCTCTCGCCGCGCTTTGCGCCGGACGGCAAGTCGATCCTCTTTCTCCTCGAGGAGGACCAGGCGGTCCACCTGGCCAAGATTGCCGTGGCGGGCGGTCCGGTCGAGCGCCTGGTCGGCGGCCGGCGCGTGCTGTCGGGATTCACGACGGCGCGCGACGGGCGGATCGCGTTCCTCTCGAGCGACCCGAAGACGCCGGCCGAGGTCTACGCCGTCGATCCTGCCGGACCGCGCGCGCTGACGCATCAGAACGACGCGTGGCTGGCCGGTCTCCGGCTCGGCGCCGTCGAGGAGACGAAGTTCAAGAGCAAGGACGGCACCGAGATCCACGGCTTCCTGGTCAAACCGCCCGACTTCCAGCCGGGCCGGCGTTATCCGGCGGTGCTGCGGATCCACGGCGGTCCCGTCGGCCAGCACGAATGCTCCTTCGACGAGGAGTGGCAATGGTTCGCGGCCAACGGGTACGTGGTCATTGCCGCAAACCCGCGCGGCAGCTCCGGCCGCGGCGAGAAGTTCCAGACGGCGATCTACGCCGACTGGGGGCATCGCGACGTCGAGGACGTCCTCGCGGCCGTGGACGACGCGGTCTCCCGCGGGATCGTGGACCCGGACCGGCTCGCCGTCGGCGGCTGGAGCTACGGCGGCATGATGACGAACTACGTCATCGCGTCGACGACGCGCTTCAAGGCCGCCACGAGCGGCGCCGGCACGTCCAACGCGCTGACCGGCTACGGCACGGACCAGTACATCCGCGAGTACGAGCAGGAGCTCGGCACGCCGTGGAAGAACACCGACGCGTATCTCAAGGTCTCCTTCCCGTTTCTCCACGCCGACCGGATCTCGACGCCGACGCTGTTCCTCTGCGGCGACGCCGACTTCAACGTGCCGCTGATCAACTCCGAGCAGATGTATCAGGCGCTGCGGAGCCTCGGCGTCCCGACCGAGCTCGTCATCTATCCCGGCCAGCACCACGGGATCAGCAAGCCGAGCTTCCAGCGCGACCGCCTCGAGCGCTACGTCGCCTGGTACGACAAATACGCGAAGGCCGGCGGGAGCGCGGGTTCGTCCGGCGCCGCGACGGGGCACTGACCGGTCCGGCGCGATGACGCCTGCCGAGTGGAAGCGCAAGGCGGTCCACGCCGGCATGGGCCTCTTCGCGCTGTCGTTGCGCTGGCTCGACGGCAACACGGCCGCGGTTTTCGCGGGCGCGGCCCTCGCGTTCAACGTCTGGGTCATGCCGAGGATCGGGCGGAGTCTGTATCGGCAAGGGCTCCCGCGGCGCCGCGACCCGGGGATCGTCTCCTATCCGGCCGTCGTGCTCGTCCTGCTGCTCGTGTTCGGAAAAACGGACCTGCCGCTCGTCGCGTGCGTGTGGGCCATGATGGCCTTCGGCGACCCCGCGGCGGCGATCGCGGGACGGACCGTCGGCGGCCCGGCGCTGCCGTGGAACCGGGAGAAGACGTGGATCGGTCTGGCGGCCGACGCCGCCATGGCGTACGTGACCTCGCTCGCGGTCTTCGCCTTCGTGGCCGCGCGGGCGCCGGGCGAGGACACGGCGCTCGTTCTCCTCGCGGGGGCGGCGGTCTACGCGTTCCTCGAGTCGGTGCGCTCGGGTCTCGACGACAACGTCGTCGCGGCGCTGCCGACGGCGCTCGTGCTTTACTGGTTGAACGGCCACTGGCCGCCGCCGGTCGAACCCGGCGCCGCCTCGTCGGTGGGCGCGTTCGCGGTCGCCCTGGGCGTCAACGTCGCGGTGGCGGCGGCGATGGGCGCGTCCCGCGTCGTGCGGCCGTCGGGGGCGGTGGCCGGCGCCGTCGCGGGCTTCGCGATCCTCGCCGCGGGCGGCTGGCGCGCCTACGGGGTGCTCTGGGCCTTCTTCCTCCTCGGGACCCTGGCGACGCGCCTCGGGTACCGGCGCAAGGCCGCGGCGGGAACGGCTCAGGCCGACCAGGGACGGCGGGGCGCGGCGCACGTCGCCGCCAACTGCCTCGTCCCCGCGGCGCTGCTGCTGCTCGGCCTTCCAGCCGCGGCGTTCGCGGCGGCGTTCGGCGCGGCGCTGGCCGACACGCTCGGCACCGAGGTCGGGACCCTCTATGGCCGGCGCGCGTTCTCGCCGCTGACTTTCCAGGCGCTGCCTCCCGGAACGCCCGGGGCGGTCTCGCTTCCCGGAACGGCGGCCGCGGCGCTCGGCGCGGCGCTCGTCGCGGCCGCGGCGTGGGCGCTCGGCCTCGTGACCGTGCCCGCGGCCGCCGTCGCGGCGCTCGGCGGATTTCTCGGCGCGCTCTCGGAGAGCTGGCTGAACGACTTCGGGCGACGGACGGGCTTTTCGCTCGACCACGAGTTCGCCAATGCGCTGAACACGTTCATCGGCGCGATGGTCGCGCTTCGGTTCGGGGTCGCGTGACGCGGTGAAGCGCTACCTGCGCCTGGCGCGTCCGTTCACCCTCCTGCCGCCGCTCGTCGGCATCGTGTCGGGGGCGGTCTGCGCCTTCGGCTCCGCGCACAACCCGGATCCCGCCCGGCGCGTGACGTGGGCGGTGGTCCTGACCGTCGCGATCGGGTCGCTGTGCGCGTCGGCGATGAACGCCGCGTCGAACATCGTCAACCAGATCGCCGACCTCGAGATCGACCGCCGCAACAAGCCCGACCGCCCGCTCGTGACGGGAGAGATCGCCATCTCGCGGGCGTGGGCGGCCGCGGCGGTGCTCTACGTCCTCTCGATCGTGCCGACGTGGGTCGTCGTCCCGTATCCCCACGTCACGCTCGAGGCGCGGCTGTCGGCGCCGCTCCACCTCCACGCGGCCTTCTTCATCTATTGCGTCGGGGCCCTCGCGACGTTCGTTTACTCGTTTCCCGCGTTCGGGCGCACCAAGCGCCACTGGTTCGCGGCGAACTTCACGATCGCGGTGACGCGGGGCGGCCTGCTCAAGGTCGCGGGCTGGTCCTTCGTCGCGTCGGTTCTCTGGGGCGAGGCCTGGGCGATCGGCGGGATCTTCGCGCTCTTCCTCCTCGGGGCGACCTCGACCAAGGACTTCTCGGACATGGAAGGGGACCGCGCGCATGGCTGCGTGACGCTGCCGGTCCGCTTCGGCGTCGCGAAGGCCGCGAAGATCATGGCCCCGTTCTTCGTCGTGCCGTGGCTGCTGATTCCGGTGTTCGCGTGGCAGCCGGGGAGCTGGCACCTGACGGGAAATCGGTGGCTCCTGACGGCCCTGGGATTCGTCCTCGCGACGTGGGGCGTGTACACCGTGCAACTGCTGCTCGAGAATCCGGAAGAGCTCGCCTCGACCGAGAACCACCCCGCCTGGACCCACATGTACTTGATGCTGATGTGCGCGCAGGCCGGGTTCGCGCTCGCCTACATCGTGTAGACGCCCCGGGAGAGGCGTAAAATGGAGCTCCCATGAAAGAGATCGCGGCGGCGCCGATGCTGGCGTCGTCGGCCGGGGAGCCGGGCTTCCGGGTCCGCTGGAGCGGCCTCTCCGTGTCGTTCGACGAGCGGACGCTGAACGCGCTCGTGCAGCGCCTCGTCGACCGGATCCCCGATCTCCAGGACCTGCGGATCCGTGTCTCGAACGGGGAGCTGTCGGCGACGCTCGCGGTGCGCCGCTTCGGCGTGCCGCTCTCGGCACGCGCCTCGCTGTCGCAGCTGCGGCTCAAGGACGGCTTTCTCGCGTTCGTCCTCGACCGCGTCCAGGCCCTGTCCTTCATCCCGATACCGGATCAGCTGCTGACGTACCTCGTGCAGAAGGCGCCCGAGGGGCTGCTGACCTGGTACCGCGACGACCGGATCATGGTCGTCAACCTGAGCGACTGGATGCCGCCCGGCGCGGACTTCTCGCTCGAGCGGACGGTCTTCGACGAGGGGCAGCTGACGCTCCACCTCGCGCCCGGGTCTTACGACTTGACGGAGATTCTCGGGAAGACGCCGGACGACGGCGACTGAGATCGGGGCTCCCGCGTGATCGCGCCCGTCAGCGTGGCGGCGATCTCGGAGGGCTCGGGGACGCAGGCGGGCGCGCCCACGAGCGTCACGCAGAGCCGCCCGTCGGTTTCGTAGACGTCGCCCCCGCCGTTGACGCCGCGGCCCGCCTCGCGCAGCCGCGCGGTGCAGTCCACGCGCGCGTCGGGTCGCTCGTGGACGAGATCCGCGACGAGCTTGTCGCGCTCGGCGTCGACGCGCGTTTCGATGCGGTGCACGACCTCGCCGGTGTAGCGCGAGAAGCCGAGGTCGCGGTCGTAGGTGGCGGCGCCGAGCCACACGGTCGCGCGGGGGTCCGGCGGGTCGTTCGCGCGCCAGAGGCGCACGTGGTGGCGGCGCCGCGGGCTTCCGCCGACGATCTGCTCGAACGCGAGGTCCTGCGGGCGCCCCCAGAGCGTGTGCGTGCTGACGGGCGCCGAGACGTACGGCCGGTGGAAGAGCACGCTCGTCGCGTCGCGCAGCCCCGAGCGCAGCGTGATGCGGTCGGCCGGGAACCAGCCCGCGTCCGCCAGCGCCGCGGCGACCTCGTCCCGCGAGCCGACGAGGGCGACGTTCAACGGGTCGGCGGCGATGCCCTCGAGCGTGCGCGTCACGCACGCCGGGGCCGTCCGGTTTCCGGCGAACCGGTGGTACCCGCGCCAGGACGCGGGCATGACGACGTAGGCGAAGAGCGCGTAGGCCGGCAGGAGGAGAAGCGCCGCCGCGAGCGTCCGGAGCAGGAACCTCATGAGAAAGGGGAGTCTGGCCCCGTCCGGATGAACCCGGGATGAATCAGAAAACTTCCCGCCAGAAGGGTCTCTGGGCGGCGGCCGCGGCGTCGAGCGCGGCCCGGGCGGCGCGGTTCGGCTCCGCGAGCGGGGGCTCGTCGGGCGTCTCGCCGGCGAGCACGCGCAGACAGGCCGCGGCGGAGCGTGCGATCGCGTCGAGGTCGTAGCCGCCTTCGAGGGCGAGGACGGTCTTTCCGGGCCGGAGGGCGGCGACTCGCGCGGTCAGGGCGGCGTACCCGGCAGGGGACAGCCGCATCGCGCCGAGCGGGTCGCCGTCGGCGGCGTCGAAGCCGGCCGACACGAGCACGACGTCGGGGGCGAACGCGCGGGCGATCGGCAGCAGGATCCGGTCGAACGCGGCGAGGTACTCCGAATCGCCCATCCCTGCGGGCCACGGGACGTTGACGGTGAAGCCGCGCCCGGCGCCGCCGCCGATCTCCGACGCGGCCCCCGTGCCCGGGTAGAACGGGAACTGATGCGTCGAGAAGTAGAGGACGGTCGGATCGTCCCAGAACGAGTGCTGCGTTCCGTTGCCGTGGTGCAGGTCCCAGTCGACGACGAGGACGCGGCGCGCGGCGCCGCGGTCCTGCAGCGCCCGCGCGGCGACGGCGACGTTGTTGAACAGGCAGAAGCCCATCGCCCGGTCGGCCTCGGCGTGGTGTCCGGGCGGCCGCAGAAGCGCGAAGCCGTTCTCGAGGCCGCCCGCCGCGACCTCGGCGGCGAGGTCGATCAGACCGCCGGCGGCCAGGCGCGCCGCTTCCGCCGAACCGGCCGACGCGTAGGTGTCCGGGTCCAGCTGCACGAAGCGCTCGCGCGCCGTCGCGTCGATCGCGCGGACGTGCGCCGGCGTGTGGATCCGGTGGAGCTCCGCGTCGGTCGCCGCGCGGGCCGGAACGCGGCGGCAGCGCGCGGCGAGGCCTTCCTCCTCGAAGAATCGCCAGATCGCCGCCGCGCGGCCCGGGTGCTCCGGGTGGCCGTCGGGCGCGCGGTGCGCGAGAAACCGCTCGTCCCAGACGAGACCGGGCGTCACGGTTCCTCGAGGAGCGCGGCGAGCGCCGCGGGCTCCGAGACCGGCGCGCGGCACGAAAAGGCGGAGCAGACGTAGGCGGCGGCGCGGCCGCCGTTCGAGGAGCGCCCGGCGAGGAGCCCGGCGAGCTCCGGCGGCGCCGCCGCGTCCGCGTGGGCGACGACCCGGTTGACGCGCGGGCTCGCGAAGACGGCGCGGCGCAGCGCCTCGAAGTCCTCGCGGCCCGGCGCGCCGGCGAGGACGACCTCGCGCGGCGGATCCGCGGAGAAGTCGAGTGCGCAGAGCATGCGGGGCAGGGCGGCCGCGGCGCGTTCGAGGATGGGCGAAGCGGCGGCGACGGCGGCCTCGGCGCGACGGCGCCACGACGCGTCGCCCGTGAATGCCGCGAGGCGCCAGAGATTCATCGCCGCCACCGAGTTCGAAGACGGCGTCGCGCCGTCCCAGTTTTCCTTCGGGCGGAGGATCAGGCCGTCGTGCGCCTCGGCCGAGAGGTAGTAGCCGCCGGCGGGGTCGGCGAAGCGTTCTTCGAAGCGCGTCTGGAGCCTTGCGGCCTCGGCGAAGTAGCGCGTCTCGAAGGTCGCCTCGTAGAGGTCGAGGAGGGCCTCGACCAGGAACGCGTAGTCCGTGGCGAATCCGGGGATGCCGGCGCGGCCGGCCTTCTCGCGGTGGAGGAGCACGCCGCCCGGGAGGCACCGCGCGAGGATCCGGTCGGCCGCGTCGCGCGCGGCCTTTTCGTAGCGGGGTTCCTCGAAGACGCGCCCGGCGAGCGCGAAGGCCGAGACGGCGAGGGAAGTCCAGTCGGTCAGGAGCTTGTCGTCGGTCCCGGGCGCAACCCGGCGGGCGCGCGCCGAGGCCAGCGCGCGGCGCGCGTCGTCGAGGATCCGGGCGATCTCGTCCTCCGGCCTGCCGAACTCGGCCGCGAGCTCCGGCAGGGTCCGGGCGGCCGAGAGCACCGTTTCGCCGTGCTCGAAGTTGCCGTGCGCCGTCACGCCGAAGCGCGCGGCGGCGATGGGCGCCGCCTCCGCTCCCACCGCGGCGGCGAGGGATTCCGGGTTCCAGACGTAGAACGTGCCCTCCTCGCCGCCCGAGTCCGCGTCCTGGGCGGCGAAGAAACCGCCGCCCTCCGGCGTCATCTCGGCAAGGAGGTAGTCGAGCGTCTCGCGCGCGATGCGGCCGTAGAGCGCGCCGCCGAACGCCCGGTGCGCGAGCGTGTAGACGCGCGCGAGCATCGCGTTGTCGTAGAGCATCTTCTCGAAGTGCGGCACGAGCCAGCGGGCGTCGACGGAGTACCGGTGAAAGCCTCCGCCGACCTGGTCGTACATCCCGCCGGCCGCCATCTTCGCGAGCGTCGTCTCCGTCATCCGGCGCGCGGAGGGCTCGCGCGTCCGCAGCCAGTGCCGGATCAGGAGCTCCAGCCGCATCGCCGGCGGAAACTTGGGAGCGCCGCCGAATCCGCCCTCCCCGGCGTCGTACTGGCGCTCGAGGACGCGGACGGCCGCCGCGAGCACGTCGGCGGCCGGCGCGAGGCCGGTGGCCGCGGGCTCTTGGTTCCGCTCGAGGTGCGCGAGCATCTCGGCGGCCGAGGAGACGAGCTCGCCGCGCCGCTCGCGCCACGCGGTGGCGATCGCCGCGAGCAGCTGCGGGAACCCCGGCTTGCCCCAGCGCGGCGCCGGCGGAAAGTACGTGCCGCCGTAGAAGGGCAGGCGATCCGGCGTCAGGAAGAGGGAGAGCGGCCAGCCTCCCTGGCCGGTCATGAGCTGGACGGCCTGCATGTAGACGTCGTCGACGTCGGGCCGCTCCTCGCGGTCCACCTTGATCGGCACGAAGTCGCGGTTCAACGCACCCGCGATCGCGGAGTCCTCGAAGGACTCGTGCTCCATGACGTGGCACCAGTGGCAGGTCGAATAGCCGATCGAGAGAAAGATCGGCTTCTCTTCGGCGCGCGCGCGGGAAAACGCCTCCTCCCCCCAGGGATACCAGTCGACCGGGTTGTCCTTGTGCTGGAGGAGGTAAGGGCTCGACTCGAGGGCTAAACGGTTGGCCACATCGGGAGAATATCGTCGCCTCGCCGGCGCGGGCGGCCGCGAGGGCCGCCCCTACAGGAAGGCGTAGGGGCGGGGCTTGTCCCCGCCCGCGCGACTCAGGTGTATCCCGTGCTTCCGGTGCGGCTGCGCCGTGATCGTGATCTCGGTGTCGTGGTCCTGGATCGTGACGACGTCGCCCGGGCCGAGCTCGTCGAGCCGGCGCAGGACCTCGGACGTCGAGATCCTGCCGCCGTCGTCCGACAGAGCCTCGACCAGAGCCCGCGGCAGGCGCACGTGGACGTGCTTGTCCCATTCGTCCTTGACGTCGATCTCGAGCGCGTCGCCGTCGGCGACCACCTCGATCGTCGCGTCGTCCTTCTTGATGACGCCCGGCTTGCCCGGAGCGCTGTCTTCGGCCGCGTCGAGAATCTGGCGCGGCGTGACGTCCTGCTTGCTCCAGTCCCGCCGGATGTCGCCGCCGATCGCCTGGACGGGGGCGAGCCTGGCGATGCGCGCGATGAGGTTCGAGGGGATGTCGAAGGAGGCCTTGCGGGTCTCGCCGCCGTCGCGGGAGCGGACCTCGACGCGGAACCCCTTGATTCGCGCGAATTCGGCGGCCGGCCGGCGCCAGAAGGACAGAAGAATCGCGGCCAGCACGACGACGAAAAGACCCAGGACGACGGCACGCACTTCTTTGCTCATCGGACGAAGTCTCCCACCTTTTTCAAACGCAAACCGGGGGTCAAAGTTCGCGTCCGCGCGGCCCGAGGGGCGAGGCTCCGCTTGTGGTACTTTGGGGTTGGAAGAGGATCCGCAAGGGACTGGCGGAACGGAGTTTATGCCTCATTTCATCACCGAGACGTGCATCGGCTGCGGCGTGTGCGAGATCAAGTGTCCGACGCACACGATCACGGGCGACAAGGCCGAGAAGTACGTCATCCACGCCGACCGGTGCATCGACTGCTCGGTCTGCGCGCGCTACTGCCCGGTCTCCTGCATCCAGGACCAGAAGGGCGAACTCGTCGAGAAGGTCAAGCCCAAGGAGATCCCGAAGGCGATCGTCGATCGCGATCTCTGCACGGGCTGCGAGTTCTGCATCGACATCTGCCCGTTCGACTGCATCTACCTGATCGAAGACCCGCTGCACGAGACGTTCCACAAGATCGCCGAGGTGGACGCGGGACCCTGCGTGTCGTGCCGGCTCTGCGAGACGGTTTGCGAGAAGGACGCCATCTTCGTCCCGAATCCGATCACCCAGGCCAAGAGGTACCTGCCCGTCCTGTGACCGACGCGCCGAAGGAACCTTCGCCCTCCGCGGACGACGAGCTCACCGACGAGCCCCGCGGCGCGGGCAAGCTGATCGCCCGCTTCTTCCTGGTGCCGCTCCTGGTCGTCGGCGCGGCCGTCGGGATCTTCCTGGTCTTCAACTACATGACCTTCGAGCGGCGCGGCCCGCGTGACTACCTCCAGGAGGTCCGCGGCGGGACGGCGAATCGGCGCTGGCAGGCGGCCTTCGAGCTGTCGCGCTCGCTCGGGAACCTGTCGCCCGAGGACAGGGCCGAGCTCTGCGCGGAGACGCTGCGGGTCTACGAGACCCTGTCGAACAAGCGGCCGGACGACCTCCTCGTGCGACGCTACCTCGTCCTCGTGCTCGGCCGCCTCGGCGAGCCCGCAGCGGTTCCGGCGCTCCTCCAGGCCGCGAAGGCCGACGATCCCGACACGCGCCTGTACGCGATCTGGGCCCTCGGGAAGATCGGCGGGTCGTCCGGGTTCGACACCGTGCTCGAGGCGTCCCAATCCGAGGACGCCGGCCAGCGCAAGATGGCGGCTTACGTGCTCGGCTCCCTCGGCGACAAGCGGGCGATTCCGAGGCTCCAGGTGCTCGCCGACGACCGGGTCGCCGACGTACGCTGGAACGCCGCGATTGCCCTGGGCCAGCTCGGCGACCGCACGGGCCTGCCCGTGCTTCACGCGATGCTCGACCGCGAGGCGCTCGCCCGGCAGGCGACGCTCTCGAGCGATCAGGCCGAAGCCGCGATGGTCAACGCGATGAAGGCGCTCGTGCTCCTGCACGACGCCGACAGCCTGCCGACGCTCGAGAAGATCGCCCAGGAAGACCCGAACCTCCGCGTCCGCGACGCCGCACGCAAGGCGGTCGATGCGCTGCGCCCGAAGGCCTCGAAACGCCTTGAGGGTTCCGACCCGGGTTTGGTAGGCTGACGGCTCAGAATCTGATGTCCAGCGCCCCCGAAACGCTCCCGTCATCCCCCCCCGACGTCGCCCTCGACGGGGTCACGCGCCGTTCCACCCTGAAGTGGATGGCCCTGGCGTGGACGGGCTTCGCGGCCGCCACCGGGGCGGGACTGACGGCGACGGTCCGATTCCTCTTCCCGAACGTCCTCTTCGAGCCGCCGACGCGGTTCAAGGCGGGGGACCCGGCCAGCTACGCCCTGGGCGTGGACGAGCGGTGGAAGGAGAAGTTCGGCATCTGGATCGTCCGCGACACCAACTCGATCTACGCCCTGGTGGCCGTCTGCGTGCACCTCGGCTGCACGCCCAACTGGCTCCAGGCCCAGAACAAGTTCAAGTGCCCGTGCCACGGCTCGGGGTACTACATGTCGGGAATCAACTTCGAGGGGCCCGCGCCGCGCCCCCTCGAACGCGCCCAGATCGAGGTCTCGGGGGAGGACGGCCAGATCATCGTCGACAAGGCCACCCGGTATCTCTACGAGCGCGGCCAGTGGACCGACCCGAAGGCTTTCGTCAAGATGGCATGAGGCTCGTGCCCGGCCGCCCGACCCGGAAACCGGAAATCCCCTGAAGCGGAGGTCGATTTGGGTTCTCGTTGGCGTGATCTGCAGCAATCGATCGTCTCGAGCCAACTCTGGAAATCGATTTTCCGCGTCGGCATCCCCAACACGAACCGCAAGCGCGTGCTGGCGATGCTCGGCAACGTCGTCCTGCACCTGCATCCGGTCAAGACCCGGAAGTCCGGCGTCAAGATGCGCTACACGTGGTGCGCCGGCGGCGTGACCTTCTTCCTCTTCCTGGTGCTGACGTTCACGGGCCTCCTCCTGATGTTCTATTACCGGCCGACGGTCGAGTACGCGTTCGTCGACATCCTCGACCTGCGCGAGCAGGTGCCGTTCGGGATCATGCGCGAGGTGCACCGCTGGGGCGCCCATGCGATGGTGATCTCGGTGTGGATCCACATGTTCCGCGTCTTCATGACCGGGTCCTACAAGCCGCCCCGCGAGTTCAACTGGGTCATCGGCGTGATCCTGCTCGTGCTGACGCTCCTTCTCTCGTTCACCGGCTACCTGCTGCCGTGGGACCAGCTCGCGATCTGGGCCATCACGGTCGGCTCGAACATGGCCTCGGCGACGCCGCTGCTCGGCATCCAGGGGCCCGGCACGAGCCTCTTGAAGATCGGCGACATCCAGCTCGTCACCTCGACCAACGACGCGCGGTTCGGCCTGCTCGGCGGACGGTTCGTCGGCGCCGGCGCGCTGCTGCGGTTTTACGTGCTCCACTGTGTGGGAATCCCGCTCATCGCGGCGTTCCTGATGGCCGTTCACTTCTGGCGCGTCCGCAAGGACGGCGGCATCTCGGGGCCTGTGTAGATGGCGCCCACCGGAAACCCCCTCGCCCCCCGAAGGGGGGAGAGGGCCCGGGTGAGGGGGGGAGCCTAGCCCGTGTTTCTCGTCGAGTTCGTCAAGAACGCGATCGACTTCCTGTCGGCGCCCCAGTACCTGGTCTCGGGGGCCCTGATCGGGCTGATCCTGGCGATCCACTGGCGGCCTCTCTGGACGAAGAAGGGCGGGCTCGCGCTCCTCGTCCTCGTCGCCGGCGGCATCGGCCTCTCGTACCTCGACCCCAACTTCAACAAGGTCGCCACGCTGCCGGACAACGTGCCGATCGTCGGGATGATTTTCCTCGTCGGGTTCTTCTTCTGGTTCTCGATGAACCAGGCCTGGGAGAACGACCGGCGGATCGCCGAGGGCCGCCCGCCGATCGAGGGCGAGGACTCGGCGCAGAAGGTCTTCTCGTGGCCGGACCTCGTCTACGTCGAGCTGATCTGCCTCGTCGTGGTCATGGCGGTCATGATCGTGTGGTCGATCTACCTGAAGGCACCGCTCGAAGAGCCCGCCAACCCGACCGACTCGCCGAACCCCGCGAAGGCCCCGTGGTACTTCCTCGGCCTCCAGGAGATGCTCGTTTACTTCGACCCGTGGCTCGCGGGCGTGGTGCTGCCGTCGTTGATCATCGTCGGCCTGATGGCGATCCCGTACATCGACACGAACCCGAAGGGCAACGGCTACTTCACGTTCCGCGAGCGGCGCTGGGAGATCACGATCTTCCTGACGGGGTTCCTGGTCCTCTGGTGCGTGCTGATCGTCCTCGGCACCTTCCTGCGCGGCCCGAACTGGAACTTCTTCGGCCCTTACGAGTTCTGGGACATCAACAAGCTCGTGCCGCTGAACAACATCAACCTCTCGGAGATCATCTGGATCAAGGTCCTGAAGCGCTCGATGCCGAACTTCTGGCTGATTCGCGAGATGTTCGGCCTCGCGCTCGTGGGCTTCTACGTCGCGGCGCTGCCGCTCGTGTTCTCGAAGACGCTCCTGCGCCGCTTCTACGAAAAGATGGACCCGGTCCGGTACTTCATCGGCGTGTCGCTCGGCCTCATGATGCTGGCGCTGCCGATCAAGATGTACTTGCGCTGGATCTTCAACCTCAAGTACATCGTCGCGATCCCCGAGTTCGCGTTCAACATCTAGCCGAGCCATGCCCAGAAGACCGCCCGCCGAGCCGATCGACCACCACTACGACATCCCGCGGTTGAACCGCGCCTTCTGGTGGGCCGGCGCGGCGCTGACCGTGGCGTTTCTCGTCATGATCGTCGCGGACTACGAGCGCGACTGGAAGACGTTCCAGCGCGTTTTCCTGCGGCTCGACGCGAAGCTGACCCGCGAGTCCGCGCTTCAGGCGCGCCAGAAAGCGCTCGACGACGAGCACAGCAAGCTGATCGGGGAGCTCCGCCAGGCGCGGGCCGAGGTCGCGACGCACAAGGAATCCCTGCGCAAGCTCGAGAGCAGGCTGCAGGACCTGAACCCGAAGATCTACCTCGCCGACCAGCAGTACAAGTTCACGAAGGCGTCCTTCGACGCCGAGCGCTACAAGTACGAGGATCGCCTCGCCAACGACCGCAGCGCCGCGCCGAAGGCGAAGAAGGGCCTCGACGCGCTGACGAAGGAGCTCGACGAGAAGACGGTGGCGCTGGCGACCCTGAAGAAGCAGGAAGCCGAGATTCTCGCGCAGATGGACGGCATCAACGCGCGCAAGAAGGATCTCGAGGGCGCGATCGAGAAGAAGACGGCGGCGTTCCGCCTCGGACGCTCGAAGTACGCGAGCCTCCAGCAGGACACGCTCTTCCAGCTCCGCAACGCCGCGATCCTCGACATGATCAACCCGACGCTGAGGGTCCAGCAGGTCCAGCTGCCCGATCAGTTCATCAACGTCAACTTCATGAAGATCCCGAAGGTCGACCGCTGCACGACGTGCCACATCGGCGCCGACCGGAAGGGGTTCGAGGATCCCAACATCAAGCCGGTCTTCCGCACGCACCCGCGCCTGCACCGGATGGTCGGCAGCGAGTCCATGCACCCGGCCACGACGTTCGGCTGCACGCCCTGCCATGGTGGCCGCGACCGCGCGACGTCCTTCTGGTCGGCCGGCCACTCGCCGCAGACGGAGGCTCAGGAAGCGGCGTGGACCAAGAAGTACGACTGGGAGTTCGACAAATTCAACGAGAACCCGGTGCTGCCGCTGAAGTACGCGGAGGCCGGCTGCTACCGGTGTCACTCCCACGAGGTCAACTTCACCGACGCGCCGACGCTCGACTCCGGCATGCGGGTCGTCGAGACGCTCGGGTGCTGGGGATGCCACCGCATCGACGGCCTCGAAAAGCAGGGGCTGCCCAGGGTCGGCCCGTCGCTCGAGAAGGTCGGCTCGAAGCTCTCCCGCGACTGGACGACGCGGTGGGTCATGAACCCGCCGTCCTTCCGCGCGAACACGCGGATGCCGAACTTCTTCTACCTCGAGAACTTCGTCAACGTGTCGGGGCCGAACCCGCCGACCGCCGCCCAGAAGAAGATGGACGAGGACGGGCGGATCGAGAACGACACGATGGTCAACGCGATCGTGGCGTACCTCTACGACCGGGCCAGGCCGGCCGAGGTGCCGCCGGTCGCGGGCCGGGGCGACGCGACGCGGGGCCAGAAGCTGCTGGCCGACCGCGGCTGCTACGGCTGCCACCTCGCCGATCCGAACGCGCAGCGCGACCTGACGGGAACGTACCGGCAGTTCGGCCCGAACCTCTCGGGCATCGGCTCGAAGGCGTCGCGCGACTGGATCTACCACTGGATCTCCAACCCGAAGCAGTGGAATCCGGAAACCAAGATGCCGAACCTGCGCCTCTCGCCGGAGGACGCGCTCGACATCGCCGAGTACCTGGCGACGCTGAAGGCTCCGGCCGGCTTCGACCAGGTCGCGCTCCCGAAGACCGACGAGAAGACGCTCGAGCAGATCGCCCTCTACTTCGAGATGTCGACGAAGACGCTCTTCGACGCGAAGGCCGACCTCGCGAAGATGGACCTCCACGCCAAGGAGGTCTACACGGGCAAGAACCTCATCGCCCACTACGGCTGCTACGCCTGCCACGCGATCCCGGGTTTCGAGGACGCCAAGCCGATCGGCACGGAGCTGACCGAGGAAGGCTCGAAGGCGGTTCATCGCCTCGACTTCGGGTTCATCCACATTCCGCACACGCGCCAGGACTGGTTCAGGACGAAGCTCCACACGCCGCGCGTCTTCGACCGCAACCGCGCCCGCGGCTGGGAAGAGAAGCTGCGGATGCCGAACTTCCGCTTCTCGGACCGCGAGCTCGACCAGGTCGTCACCGCCGTCCTCGGGTTCCAGCAGCTCAACGCGGCCTCGAGCGTCGTCAAGGAGCTCTCGCCGCGGGAGGCCGCGATCGAGCGCGGGCGCCGCCTCGTCAAGGACCACAACTGCCAGGGCTGCCACGTCATCGAGGGTGTGGGCGGCTCGTTCCGCTCGCTCGTGGCCGATCCGTCGCTCGCGCCGCCGATCATCCAGGGCGAAGGGGCCAAGGTCCAGAGCGACTGGCTGTTCGCGTTCCTGCAGGCGCCGAAGACGGGCCAGATCCGTCCATGGCTCGAAGTTCACATGCCGACCTTCGGGTTCACGGACCAGGAGCTCAACGACCTGACGCGCTACTTCGCGTCGCTCGACCGGGCGGAGTATCCCTTCCTCGTCGCCGACTACGTGACGACGCCCGGGACGTGGGGCGCGGGCAAGAAGGTCTTCGAGCTCCTGAAGTGCGCCAAGTGCCACCCGCGCTCGGTGGAAGACATGAACCGGCCCGGCGTCGACCGCGCCACCCTCGCGCCGAACCTCCAGATGGCCGAGACGCGGCTGCGGCACAACTGGATCAACAGCTGGATCCTGCAGCCCGACGAGTGGATGCCGGGAACGCGGATGCCGACGAACTTCCCGAAGAACGACGACGGCCATCGCATCTCGCCGCTCGGCGGCCTGATCGACCAGCCGACCTTCGCGGCCGACCGCGCCGAGCTCGACAAGCTCCTCGGCAGCGACGAGGCCGTTCGGGCGTTCCTGGCCAATCCGGACGCCGTGACCCGGGCGCTGCGCGACTACGTGTGGACGATCGGGTTGAACGGCGGCACCGCGCCGGCGCCCTTGAAGCCCGAGAGCGGCGTGCGGACGGCGGGCGGTTTCGGCTCCCTGCCGCCGCGCGAGGCGCCCTCCGGCACGCGCTGAGGCGCCCACGCCGGCCAATCTCGACGTCGCCCTCTTCTACGGGAGCCTCGGCCTCTCCGCGGCCGCCGTGGTGCTGTTTCTGTGGCTGATGCGGCGCCCCCGGGTCGCCGCGAAGAATGGCGGTTCCGGGGCCCGGGATTCGAAGGCGCAGTAGTCTCCTTCGGGGGAGGCCGCGAAGAGCCGGCGATCCCTCTCTCGTCGGTCGGCCCGCGAAGCGGGCCGCTTAGCTCGCGAGCAGCTGGTCGATCCGGCTGCGGAAGTCCGGATCCGACCAGTTGACCGCGCCCGGAACCCGCAGGAGCACGCGGCCCTTTTCGTTGACGACGTAGGTCTCGGGATACTGCACGGTCCCGAAGCGCCTGGCGACCGCGGCGTCCGGATCGCGGTAGAGCGGAATCTGGCTCGGGTGCTTCTTCATGAAGTCGTCGACGGTCTTCCAATCCTTGTCGACGGAGATCGCGTAGAGGCTCAGGCCCGGCTTTTTCTGGTACGTCTCCCAGAAGCGCGAGAGCGCCGGGATCTCGTCGACGCACGGCGGGCACCAGGTCGCCCAGAAGTGGATGATGGAGATCTTGCCCTTCTGACTCGCGAGGTCCGTCTTCGCGCCGGCTTCGTCGTAGACCGGCAGCTCGCCGGCGGCCGACAGGAACTGGAGCGACCCCGACGGCGAATCCGGAGGCACGAGCGACTTGATCCAGACCGTGCCGGCCGCGGCGAGGGCCACGGCGAACGTGATCGTCAGGAGCGAGCGCGTCGTCACGAGGCGGCCCTTTCGAGGAGGCCTCGATCCGCGGGACCGACGCGGCCCGCGAGGCGGCGTTTTCCGACGGTGCACGAAGGCTGCACGGGGCAATCATGGCACAGCGACAGCGCCGTGCTCGGCCGGCAGATGTCGAGGATCCCGATCCGGCAGAGCGCGTAGTCGTAGCGGACCGGGTCGACGGGATCGAACCGCGCCAGCGACGCCGTGATCTCCCGGGCGGCCTTCCAGTCCGCGGTCCGCCGGCGGGTCAGGCCGAGGCGGCGCGCGATGCGGTGGACGTGCGTGTCGGTCGGCACGACGAGGCGGTCGGTCGGAATCCCGGGCCACAGCCCGAAGTCGACGGCGTCGCGCCGCACCATCCAGCGGAGGTACAGGTTCCAGCGCTTGCACGCCGAGCCGTCGGCCGGGTCGGGGAAGAAGAAGCGCACGGGCGACCGCGTCGGCAGGCGCCGCGTCCCGAGGACCGGCCGGTAGTCGAAAGCGAGCAGGCGCCGGACCGCCCGCGAGAGCAGCCCCGACACGTCCGGCTCTTCGGCCCGAACCTCGCTCTCGAAGAACGCCCGGACCGAACCGGCGTCGGCGCGCACCCGCGCGATCGCATAGAGGAGGGCCGCGGCGTCGCGAGCTCCGTGAAAGCGGTGGCGAAATCCCGGCAGGCTCTCGCGCGCGAACGCGCGGAAGTCGGCGACGCGGTCGAGCGCCGCCGCGGGGCGCTCGCCGAGGGCGGCGAGGATCCGCCCGACGTTGTGCTGGATCGTCGCCACCTGCCCGTAGGCGAAGGCCGCGGCGATCCAGCCGGCCGCCTCGCGGTCTTCGGCGGCGGCGTAGCGCTTCGGAAAGAGGATCGGGTCGGTCGCGACCGTGTCGGCGCCGTAGAGGCCATAGAGCGCGTCGAGCTTCTCGCCGAGGAGCGCGGTGGACGGGGAACGCGGCATCGGCGAGAGCTTACTCCGAGGCTCAAACCGGTAGAATCGAGCCGTGGGCAGGCCTCCCGCGCGCGAGCGGGTTCTCATCGTCGGCGTCGCCCCCAAGGGCGTGCCTCGAGGCGTCGCAGAGGACCAGCTCGACGAGCTCGAGCGGCTCGTGGACACGGCGGGCGGCGACGTCGTCGGCCGGTTCCTGAAAGAGCGCGCGGCGCCCGACCCGGCGACCTACATCGGGAAGGGCGCGGTCGCCGAGATCGGGGAGGCGGCGCGGCGGGAGAAGGCCGGCCTGGTCGTCTTCGACGACGAGCTCTCGGCGGGCCAGGTCCGCAACCTGGAGAAGGCCTGGGGCGAGAATGTCCGCGTCCTCGACCGGCCGGGATTGATCCTCGACGTCTTCGCGATCCACGCCCGCTCCCGGGAGGCCCGCACGCAGGTCGAGCTCGCGCAGCTGCAGTACCTCCTGCCGCGCCTGGCGGGGGCGTACGGCCATCTTTCGCGCCTCGGCGGCGGCATCGGCGGCCGGGGCGCGGGCGAGCAGAAGCTCGAGCTCGACCGCCGCAAGATCCGCGACCGCATCGCCCGGCTGCGCCGCGACCTCGGGAAGATCGAAGTGGCGCGGCTCGTGCGCCGCCGCGGCCGGCGCCGCCACGCCCAGGTCGCGATCGCCGGCTACACCAACGCGGGCAAGACGACGCTGTTCAACCGGCTGACGCGGGACGCGGCCTTCGCGGCGGACCGTCTCTTCGCGACACTCGACGCCCGCGCGGCGCGCGCCGCTTCGGCGCGCCTGTCCAACGTCATCTTCGTCGACACCGTCGGCTTCGTCCGCAAGCTGCCGGCGTCGCTCGTCGCGTCGTTCCGCTCGACGCTCTCCGAAATCCGGGAGGCCGACCTGGTGCTGCACGTCCTCGACGCTTCCTCGCCGCGCGTCGACGAGGAGGAGAGGGTCGCGGCCGAGACGTTCGAGGAGCTCGGCGTGCCGAAGGAGAAGATCCTCACGGTGCGCAACAAGGCGGACGCGGCCGGGCGCTTCGGGCGGATCGGCCTCGCCGTGTCCGCCCTGACCGGCGAGGGGATCGAGCGGCTCGAGGAAGAGGTCGCGCGGCGCCTCGCTCCGGAGCCCGAGCGGTTCCGCGTCCGGATTCCCTACGCGAGCGCGCGGACGATCGCGCAGGCCCGGGCGGCGTTCCGCGTGGTGGACGAGCAGGACCGCGGCGATTCGCTGTGGATGCTGCTCGCCGGCGACCGGCGCAACCTCCGCCCCTTCGAGCGGTTCATCGAGGGATAGATCGGCGCGCGCCGCGCCTCAATAGAATTCCGAACAGCTCATGTAGTACCCGCATTCGCGGTTCGGGCACAGGAGCTTGCAATGGCGCTCCTCGAGCGCGGCGCCGCAATTGGGGCACAGACGCGAGGGCTCGCGATCCGAGGTCGCCGGGGACGGGGGCGCCGTCTTCTCGTCGTCCGCGCCGCGCGCTTCGTCCATCGAGACGTGCGCCTACTTCGAGGGAGCCGGCGTGGGCGTCGCCGCGTCCGTCCGCAGCACCATCCCGGCCGGCGTGCGGAGAGCCTCGATCGGCGTCGTGTCGGGAGTCGGGGGGGCCGGAGCCGGCGTGGCCTTCTCGGCGGCATGATGCTCGTGAGACGGGGACCCGCAGCCGGCGGACAGGGCGATCGCGCCCGCGCCGAGGAACGCCAACGAGGCTCGTCGAAGTCTCAAGCTGACCTCCGAAATCGCGGCGGATTCTACCGGCAAATCGACAAATATTGTCGGTCGAGCACGTCGCACGCTGCCGGGAGTTGGCGCGTGGCCGCCCTTTTGTTCGCGAAACGCGAGCAAATACACGGTTTTCCGGGAGCCGCCGGGCTGGTACGCGGTTTGAACTGACGAGGCGGCAAGAAGAGTGTCGGCATGGGAGTTCCGGCACTGACGGGAGGAGGGGGGAATCGGCCGGTTCCCCCCTTCGTTTTTTCTCCGCCGGCTCGCCCCTCTCAGCGCCCGATCGACGCCGGCTCGCGCGCGTCGAGGACCTCGCGAACCTTGCGCGCCAGGGTTTCCGGCGTGAACGGTTTCTGGAGGAAAGACGCCCCGGCGTCGATCGCGACGTGCGAGACCATCGAGGCGTCGGTGTATCCGGAGACGTAGAGAACGCGCGTGCCCGGGCGGCGCTCGAGGAGGCGGCGCGAGAGCTCGGGGCCCGACGCGCCGGGCATGACGACGTCGGTCAGGAGGAGATCGAGGCGGCCTTCGAGCCGCGCGGCGACGGCCAGCGCTTCCTCCGCGTTCGCCGCCGGGAGCACCGTGTAGCCCGCGGTCTCGAGACAGCGCCGCGTCAGGCTCCGCACCGCGTCCTCGTCCTCGACGAGCAGGATCGTCTCCGAGCCGCGGTGCAGCGCCGGCGCCGCCGGCGCGGCCGCCGAGGCAGCGGGCTCCTCGACGCGCGGCAGGTAGATGGCGAACGTCGATCCCTGGCCGGGAGCGCTCTCGACGAAGATCTGGCCGCCGCTCTGGCTCACGATGCCGTACACGGTCGCCAGTCCGAGGCCCGTGCCCCGCGGCGTCTCCTTGGTCGTGAAGAACGGTTCGAAGATCCGCTTCTGCGTCTCGGCGTCGATCCCGACGCCGGTGTCGACGACCGACATCACGACGTAGCGCCCGGGCGCGATCCCGAAGTGCCGCCGCGACGAGCCCGCGTCCACGTCGGCATTGCCGGTGCGGAGCCGAAGCACGCCGCCGCCGGGCATCGCATCGCGGGCGTTGACGACGAGGTTGACGATCACCTGCTCGACCTGTCCCGGGTCGGCGCGGATGTTGCCCAGGTCGGGCTCGAGATCGGTCTCGAGCCGGATGTGCTCGCCGATCAGCCGGGCGAGCATGCGGCTCGAGTCGGCGAGCAGCGCGTTCAAGTCCACGACCCGCGGCTCGAAGACCTGCTTGCGGGAGAAGGCGAGAAGCTGGCGCGTGAGGTTCGACGCGCGCTCGCCGGCCTTCCGGATCTCGGCGATGTCCTCGCGGATGGGGTCGTGCGGCGAGAGCTGCGACAGCGCCATGTCGCTGTAGCCGAGGACGGTGGTCAGGAGGTTGTTGAAGTCGTGGGCGATGCCGCCGGCGAGCTGGCCGATGCCCTCCATCTTCTGGGCCTGCCGCAGCTGGTCTTCCAGCCGCCGCCGCTCCGTGATGTCGACGACGGTTCCTTCGACGAGCACCTCGCCCGCCTGCTCGTCGGCGAGCAGCGCCGCGCTCTGCAGCGTCCAGGCCGTGCCGCCGTCGCGGCGCTCGCCGCGCATCTCGAAGTTGGAGAGGCTGCGCGCGCGCAGGAGCGCGTCGAAGAACGCGCGGCGCTGCCGTCCGTCGGGGTAGAGGACCGCCATGTCGCGGTCGAGGAGCTCGTCCTGGGAGGCGTAGCCGAAGATGCGGGCGAGCGCGTCGTTGCACTCGAGGATGCGGCCGACCAGCGTCATCCGGTAGACGCCGGCGAGGTTGCGCTCGAAGAGGAGGCGGTAGCGCTCCTCGGACTCCCGGATCGCCTGCTGGGCCCGCTTGCGCTCGAGGGCGACGGCGATGTGCTGAGACACGAAGGACAGCAGGTCGCGGTCGCCTTCGTCGTAGCGGAAGCGGGGGTCGTAGCTCTGGACGACCAGGACGCCGAAGGTCTTGCCGGCGCGCTGGAGCGGGACGCCGAGCCACGCCACCGAGTTCGAGCCGATGAGCTCGACGTCGCCGCGCTCGAGCATTGCGCGGAAGTCCTCGTCGTAGGTCAGGAGCGGCTCTCCGTGGCGCAGCACCCACGCCGTCAGGCCGTTGCCCGGCCGCATCGGCGCGGGGGTCGGGTCCACCTCGTCCACGCAATAGGGGAAGGAGATGGTGTCGGACCGGCGGTCGTAGATCGCGACGTAGAAGTTCTCGGCATACATCAGTTCGCCGACGATTCCGTGGATCTCGGCGTAGAACTCGTTGATGTCCTCCGTCACGCTGGTCGTCGCCGCGATCCGGTAGAGAGCCGACTGGAGACGCTCGGCGCGCTTGCGCGCGGAGATGTCGGTGACGCTGCCGCGGATCAGCCGCCGGTTGACCGACGGCAGGCGGACCAGCCGCACTTCGCACGGGAACTCCCGGCCCGACGCGTCGCGGTGGATCCACTCGAACACCGGCGCCTCGCCGTGAAGCGTCCGATCCACGTTGGCGGCGATCGACGCCGGCGAGGGGCGCCCGTCGGGCTGGACGGCGGGGGAAAGCGCGACCGGGTCGGCCCGAAGGAACTCGTCGTGCGACATTCCCCAGAGGCGGAGGGCGTTGTCGTTGGCCTCGACGAAGCGGCCGAGGTCGACGTCGAAGACGACGATGGCCTCCGGCGCGTTCTCGACCTGCGTCCGGTACCGGGCTTCGCTCTCCTTGAGCGCCTCTTCGGCGAGGCGGCGGTCGGTGATGTCGATGACCGAGCCGATGTAGCCCTCGAACACGCCCTCGGGCGTGAAGCGGGGGACCCCCGTGTCGAGGATCCAGCGGTACTCGCCGTCGTGGCGCCGCAGGCGGTATTCGTACTGGTACGGCTCCCGGAGCCTCTCGAGCTCGTCGAAGCGCCGCACGAGAGCGAGGTCATCGGGGTGGACGCCGTCCATCCATCCCTGGCCGATCTCCTGCGCGAGCGTGCGGCCGGTGAAGTCGAGCCAGGGCTCGTTGAAGTACGTGCACCGCGCCGAGGCGTCGGAGACCCAGATGAGAACGGGCGCCGCGTCCGCCATCAGGCGGAAGCGCGCTTCGCTCTCCTTCAACGCCTGCTCGGCCGCGCGGCGCTCGGTGATGTCGATGGCGGAGCCGATGAACCCGCCGAAGTCGCCCGAGGGCGTGAACCGCGGGGTGGCCGTCTCGAGGATCCAGCGGTACTCGCCGTCGGCCCGGCGGAGGCGGTACTCGGTCTGGAACGGCCGGCGGGCGGCGAACGCGGCTTCGTAAACGGCCACGAACCGAGGCCCGAGGTCGTCGGGGTGGATCCCCTCGCGCGAGCCCCTGCCGAGCTCCTGCCCGAGCGTCCGGCCGGTGAAGTCGAGCCACGGCTTGCTGAAGTACGTCGACATCCCCGCGGCGTCGTCCACCCAGATCATCACGGGCGCCACGTCGGCCATGTTGCGGAAGCGCTCCTCGCTCTCGCGGAGCGCCTGCTCGTTGCGCCGCCGCTCGGTGACGCTGCGCACGATGCCGATGACGCCGACGATCTCGCCGGCGGCGTTGCGGTGAGGCCCGTAGGTGCCGACGACCCAGCCGGAGCGCCCGGTCGACGGGACCGTAATGAACAGGTCGCCCGACGAAACGGTCTCGCCCGTCAGGGCGCGCCGCAGCAGCGCCTCGCCCAGGCCTTTCTCCTCCGGCGACAGATCGAAGGCGTCGCCGCCGAGCGCCTGGTCGGCGGGAACGCCGGTCAGGTCCTCCATGTAGCGGTTCCAGACGATGCGCCGCAGCGTCCGGTCGTAGACGACGATGCCTTCGCCGGCGCCCGAGATGATCTCGTCGCGGAAGCGATTGGACTCCTCGAGCTCTTCGCGCGCCCGGCGCCGCTCGGTGATGTCCTCCACGAGGCCTTCGTAGTGGAGCAAGCGGCCGCGCGAGTCGCGGACCGCCCGGATGTTTTCGCGGACCCAGATGAGCTGCCCCGCGTAGCGGCGCCAGCCGACCTCGAGGTCGCGCACTTCGCCCCCGGCGTCGAGCTGCCGCCGCATCTCCTCGTGGGCGCGGTGCTCGACATAGAGGCTGCAGAGGTTGGTCGCCATGAGGCTCTCGCGCGACGGGTAGCCGAGCATGCGCACGAAGGCCGGGTTGGCGTCGAGCACCTGCCCGGTCGGCGTGGAGCGGTAGAGACCGACGGGGACTCCTTCGAAGAGGTTCCGGTAGCGGGTCTCGGCCTCGCGGCCGACACGGCGTCGCGCCGCCTCGTCGAGCGCCGAGCGGATCGCGGACGCCAGCCGGGGGAAGTGATGGGCCTGCTTCAGAACGTAGTCGTCGAACCCCGCTTTCATGGCGGCGACCGCGATCTCCTCGCTCCCGGAGCCCGTGCACAGGAGCACGGGGACGTCCGGACGGGTCTCGCGCACGCGGCCGAGCAGCAGGAAGGCGTCGATCCCCGCCGGCCGGTGGTCCGTGACGACGACGTCGAACGCGCCGCTCGCCAGGGCCGCGGCGAGCTCGCCGGCGTCCCGGACGACCACGGGCGCGGCGCCCGGGAGGCTCTCGCGCAGGGCGGCGAGCGTTCTCTCGCGGTCCTCCGCGTTCTCGTCGACGACGAGAATTCGCAGAGCTTCCCCCGGGGCTCCGGTCCCGTGGACGGGGCCGAAGGGGGCCGTGAAATCGGGTGCCATCAGTTGCTGGTTTCCAAGGAATTATACGGCCCGATGGGCGCGGCGGCCCTGCCCGCGGGCCTTTTCACCGCCGCGGAGGCAAGAAAAGGCCCTCTCCCGGACGGGGGAGAGGGCCATCCCGAAGAGGCGCGAGCCGACTACGGACAGGAAGCCGGAAACGCGGCCGTGTCCTGGAGGGGCGCGAACGCGGTTCCCTGGGCGTTGTCCCGGGTGTAGACGGCGCCCGTGTGCGTGTCGGTCACCGTCAGGTGCACGGCGACGTTCGTCAGGCCCGCGGCGAAGACCCAGTGGGCGTCGTCGAGCGCGCAGCCGTTCAGGACCTTGGACACGACCTCGATGTTCGTCGGGTCGAAGAACCAGAAGTAACCCGAGTCGTCGGTCAGCTTCACCGCGGAGCCGTCGCCGTTGGTGCCGTCGGACCGCGTCCAGCGCGTGGTCGCGGCGAAGCGTCCGCCGCCGAGGCACAGCGTGTGCGCGTCGACCACGCAGGGGCCCGTCGACACGGCGGCGGGCAGGACCACGACCTTGCCGGTCATCGAGTTCAGGTGCATCGCGCAGTAGTAGGCGAACGTCCCGGCGCTCGCGAAGGTGAACGAGAACGAGTACCCGGCCGGCTGCAGTCCCGTGCTCTGCCACGTGTGGCCGTCTTCACACGAGCCGCCTCCGCCGCCGTACCCGCCGTAGCCTCCGCCGCCGCCCTGGTGATCGCAGGTCCCGGAGGTCACGCTGTGCTCCATCGTGCCTTCCCAGATCCACTGGACCGTGTCGCCGACGTGGACGGTCGAGACGCTCGTCCCGCTGACGTCGTCGACGAAGCGGGTGCCGTCGTGGCCGACGCGCACGGTCCAGGTGTCGGCGGCGGCCGGGGCGGCGAAAGCGACGACGATCGCCAGCGCCGCCATGGCCCCGTGCCGAAGCCCGTGCTGCTCCCGAGCCATCACATCCTCCTTCGGGTCGTCCCGCGATTGCCCGGTGCCCGTCCCTATGGACACGACGCGGGGAACGCGCCCGTGTCCTGGATCGGGGCAAACGGCGTGCCCTGCGGGTTCTCCTTCGAGTACGGAAGCCCCGTCTTGGTGTCGAGCACGTCGAGGTCCACCCGCACGTTCGTCAGGCCGGCGGCGAAGACCCAGTACGCGTCGTTCAGGCCGCAGCCGTTGAGGACCTTCGTGACGGCCTCGATGTTCGCCGAGTCGAAAAACCAGAAGTAGCCCGAGTCTCCGGTCAGCGCAACCGCGTGGCCGTCGCCGCTCGAGCCGTCGGTCTTCGTCCAGTGGGTACGGACCTGGAAACGCCCGCCGTTGAGGCACAGCGTTTTGTCGTCGACGATGCACGGCGTGGCGCCGCCCGCGGAGACCGCGACCGATTTGGTCGTCGTGTTCGAGCCGCCCGCGTTCGTGGCCGTCAGCGACACCGTGTAGTGGCCGGCAGTGGCGAACGTGTGCGACGGGTTCTGGAGCACCGACGCGTTCGCCGCGCCCGAGCCCGGGTCGCCGAAGTCCCAGGTCCAGCCGGACGGCGCGCCGGTCGAGGTGTCGGTGAACTGGACGGGGGTGCCCATGACGGCGCCCGCGGGCGCGAACGTGAAGTTGGCGGCCGGCGCGATCGCCGCGCCCTGGACGATGACGGTGCCCTGCATCATCGAGCCGTGCACGACGCAGTGGTACGGGAAGGTGCCCGCCGCGTCGAACTGGCGCGAGAAACTGGCCGGCGCGGACTTCACGCCGGAGTCCCAGTTCCCGTCGGGCGCGCAGTTGCCGCCGGGGCAGGAACCCGACGTCGTCGAGTGAAACCCGCTGTCCCAGACCCAGTTCACCGTGTCGCCGACGTTGATCGTCGTGGTGCTGTTGCCGCTGACGTCGTCGACGAACCGGTCCTGGTTCCCCTGGCCGACCTCGACCTTGCGGGTCGTCGCCGCCAGCCCGGCGGCCGGCAGGGCCGCGAGCGCGACGAGGCCGAGGGCGAGGGCGAGCGGAGCGGAGGGCTTCGAAGACTTCAGCGATCGCATGGCAGTCGCCTCCTTGACGACGCCCCGAGCCTAGCCAACGGAACCTTCTCGCCCCGGCGCTTTTAGCGGTCCTTAATTCCGTCGCGATTTCGGGCGCTCGGTCCGCGAGCGGAAGGACTTATGATCGATTCGCGCCCGGCGACGGCGCGCGCGCGATGACGACCACGATTCGCTTTCGACTCAACGGAAAGCCGGCGACGCTCCAGACCGACGGCGACCGGATCCTCCTCTGGGTGCTGCGCGGCGACCTGGGCCTGACGGGCGCGAAATACGGCTGCGGCATCGGCGAGTGTGGCGCGTGCACCGTGCTCGTCGACCGGGGAGCGGTGCTCGCGTGTCAGACGCCGGTCCAGCTGGTCGAGGGCCGCGACGTCGTCACGATCGAGGGCCTCGCGTCGAACGGCCGCCTCCACCCGCTGCAGGAAGCGTTCGTCGAGCAGGGCGCGCTCCAGTGCGGCTACTGCACGCCGGGCATGATCCTCTCGGCGTGCGCTCTTCTCAAGAAGGACCCGCACCCGTCGCGCGACGCGATCGTGCGCGGAATGGAGGGGAACCTCTGCCGGTGCGGCGCGCACCAGCGCATCGTGGCCGCGATCGAGGCCGCGTCGAAGAAGGCCGGCGCGTGAGCGGCGCGGCGCGTCTGGACCGGCGGCGATTCCTCCAGCTTGCGGGCGGCGGCGTCGCCGTCTTCTTCGGCGTCGGACCGTCGGCGTTCTTCGCGCAGGAGCGCCGCGGCTATCCGGACGACTTCAACGCGTACCTTCTCGTCGGCCGAGACGGGCGCGTCACGGTGTTCTCGGGCAAGATCGAGATGGGGCAGGGCGTGACGACCTCGCTCGCGCAGATGGCCGCCGAGGAGCTCGGCGTCTCGGTCGGCTCCGTCGAGATGGTTCTCGGCGACACGGACCGCTGTCCGTGGGACGCCGGGACGTACGGGTCGCAGACCACGCGGATGTTCGGCCCCGCCCTGCGCACGGCCGCCGCGGAGGCGCGGCTCGTCCTCCTGGGACTGGCGGCGCGCAAGCTCGGCGTGCCGCGGGAGCGGCTCTCGGTCGCCGACGGCGTCGTCTCGGTGACGGGCGACGCGAAGCGCCGCGTGACCTACGGCGAGCTCGCGGACGGAAAGAAGATCGCGCGCGCCGTGGGCGAGAAGGCCGTACTCCGCTCGGTGTCCGAGTTCCAGGTGATGGGCCGGTCGCCGAAGCGGATCGACGCGCCCGACAAGGTCACCGGGCGGGCCCGCTACTCCGGGGATTTCCGGCCGGAGGGCATGCTCTGCGCGCGGCTCCTCCGTCCGCCGGCTCACGGCGCGACGCGGCGCTCGGTGGACGTGACGGCGGCGCAGAAGATGCCCGGCGTGACCGTCGTGGAGCGGGACGATCTCGTCGCCGTGCTGCACGCGGACCCGGACGCGGCCGGGCGCGCGCTCGAGCTCGTCCGCGCCGACTGGAACACGCCCGAGGCGACGGTGGACGACCAGACCATCTTCGAGCACCTGGTCAGGGCCGGCGGTCCGCCGCAGGAGAAGGACAGCCGCGGCGACCTCGCGGCCGGACGGGCCGGCAGCGCTCGGGTCTTCGAAACGACCTTCCGCAAGGGGTACGTGGCTCACGCGCCGATGGAGCCGCACGCCGCCGTCGCCGAGCCGCGCGGGGGCCGGTTCACCGTGTGGGCCTCGACCCAGACGCCCTTTCCGACCCGCGACCGCGTCGCGAAGGCGCTCGGGGTCGACGCGGACAAAGTGCGCGTCATCGTGCCCTACGTCGGCGGCGGGTTCGGCGGCAAGAGCGCGGACCTGCAGGCGATCGAAGCGGCGCGCCTGGCGCAGATCACCGGAAGGCCGGTGCAGGTCGCGTGGACGCGCGAGGAGGAGTTCTTCTACGACCGGTTCGACCCGGCGGCGGTCGTCGAGATCGCCTCGGGCCTCGACGGCGCCGGGAGGATCACGTTCTGGGACTGCACCGTGCACGCCGCCGGCGAGCGCGGCGCGACGCCGACGTACGACATCCCGAATCTGCGCCTGCGCTCGACGGGCCGCATGAGCTACGGCGACTCGTCCGGGTCGGGCGGCCTCCACCCGTTCGCGACGGGCCCCTGGCGGGCGCCGGGAGCGAACATGAACGCGTTCGCCATGGAGTCGCAGGTCGACGTCATGGCGGCGGCCGCCGGCGTCGACCCGCTGGAGTTCCGGCTGCGGAACACGAAGGACGCCCGCATGCGCGCGGTCCTCGAGGCCGCGGGCAAGGCCTTCGGCTGGAAGCCGGGCAAGGGGCCGAGCGGGCAGGGGCGCGCCGTCGCGTGCAGCGTCGACGCCGGCTCCTACGACGCGCTGGTGGCGCAGGTCCGCGTCGACGCGAGAGACGGCACGGTCCGGGTCGAACGGATCGTCTGCGCCCAGGACATGGGCACCGTCGTCAATCCCGAGGGCGCGGCGCTCCAGATGGAGGGCTCGATCACGATGGGCCTCGGCTACACGTTCAGCGAGGAGCTGCGGTTCCGCGGCGGCGACATCCTCGACCGGAACTTCAAGACCTACGCGCTGCCGCGGTTTTCCCGCGTTCCGGCGATCGAGACGGTCCTCGTGAAGAACGACGCGCTGCCGCCGCAGGGCGGCGGCGAGCCGGCCATCGTCGCGACGGGCGCCGTCATCGCCAACGCGGTTTTCGACGCCACCGGCGCGCGGGTCCTGCGGCTGCCGCTGACCCCGGAGCGGGTCCTCGAGGCGATCGCCGCGGCGAAGAAGGCCGGCTAGGGCTTTCCGCCCTCGACGATCGCCCGAGCGGCCTTCGCGTTCGGGTAGTCGGGCTGGACTTCGAGGGCCCGCGCGTACATCGCGCGCGCCTGCTTCTCGTCGCCGAGCTTCAGGTACGTTTCGGCGAGGCTGTCGAACGTGTTTCCCGAAGCGGGGTAGAGCTCCGTGTTCAGCCGGAAGACGGCGATCGAGGCGTCGTTCAACTTTGCGGCGTAGAGGTCGTAGCCGAGCTGGTTGAGGGAGTCCTCCGTCGTCAGATTCGCCTTCGGGTTCTCCCGGTGGAGCCTCGCGAGGAGCGCCGTGAAACCGGCGGGGCCCTTCTCCCGCGCGAGCTGGAGCAGCACGGACGAGGCGAGGACGCCGAACGGGTCGTTGTCGCCGAGCTCGCGGTCGGCCGAGGCGACGTCGGTTTCGGCCAGCCGCGCCAGGCGGCCGAGGGACGCCCGGTAAGCCTCCGGCATGCCGGCGAGGAGCCGGTCCCGCTCGGCCGCGGGGATCCAGCGCCCGGCCGCCATGACGCCAACGGGCTTCTCGAGCGTGCGCACGTCGTCGAGCGGGTTGCGCGAGAGCAGGATCAGATCGGCGCGCCGGCCGACGGCGACGGTGCCGAACTCGCCGTCGTGGCGGAGCATCTTCGCCGGGTCGACGGTCGCCGTCTTCAGCGCGGCGTACGGCTCGAAGCCGATGTCCTGGAAGTTCTCGACCTCTTCGATGAGGCTGAACCCGGGAACGCCGAGCCACGACACGTCGGTCCCCGCGAGGATCGGCACGCCGCCGTCGTGAAGGGCTTTGACGAGCAGACGCTGGAACTCGTAGCTCATCGCGAGCCCCGGCAGGCGCTCGGGCGGCCAGCGGTTCGCGTACGTGTTGCGCTCGGGCTCGAGCGCGGCGCGCATCGAGGGGACGAGATAGACGAGGTGCGGGTCGCGCAGGTAGTCCTGGATCGCGGTCGCCTGGCGCACGATGTTGTGGAAGGCGACGAGCGTCGGGATGACCGCGATGCCGGCCTCGCGGGTCATCGCGACGGCCTTCGGGATCTTCATCGTGTCGAGCGGGTGGACGACCTCGTTGCGCGGGTCGGGGTCGTCGTTGAAGTACGTGTAGACGTACTCCTCGGCGTGGGCGATCGACTGGCCGGCCGACAGCGTCATCGCGAAGCCCGGCTCGCGGGCGACGTGGCCGACGAGGAGAAGACCCTTCTTCTTCGCCTCGGCCGTCAGCGCGGGGTACTCGGCGGCGCTGACCTGGTTGTAGATCTTGACGGCGTCGTAGCCGGCCGCGGCCTGGCGATCGACCTCCGCGACGGCTTCCTCGGGAGAGCGGGGGCGGTCGAACGTGGGGCCCGCCGTGTAGATCGTCGGCCCGAGGAGCTCGCCGGCGGCCACGCGCGTTCGCCACGCCAGGTGGGCCGGCCGGCCGTTCAGGTTGAAGACGGTCGTGACGCCGTTGACGACGTGGAGCGTCAGCTCCTGCTCGGCGTAGAGGTGGGCGTGCATGTCGGCGAGACCGGGCATCAGGTAGCGGCCGCGCCCGTCGACGACGCGAGCGCCCTTCGGGACCGGCGTCGACGCCGACGGTCCGAGCGCGCGGATCCGGCCATCCGCGACGATCACGGTCTGGTCGCGGAGGACGCGCGGCGCGTCCATCGGCACGACGGCGACGTGCACGAAAGC
>Ga0335070_10001075_pt1 | contig 31276 bp, 34 predicted proteins | sample Lox_Sample_13_FD_206722 | JGI IMG/M metagenome (GOLD analysis project Ga0335070, IMG submission 206722) | Soil microbial communities from Loxahatchee National Wildlife Refuge, Florida, United States - Lox_Sample_1.3 | ecosystem: Environmental > Terrestrial > Soil > Wetlands | place: USA...
TACGTCGGCAACGCGGCGCTGCGGGGCGCCCAGCTCGCGCTGGTCTCGGAGGCGGAGCGCGCGCGCGCCGAGGCCATCGCGCGCCGCATCGAGCACGTCTCGCTGGCCGCGCATCCGGACTTCCAGGACGTGTTCGTCGACTGCATGAACTTCCCGCGTCCCTGAGGCGGAAGCAACATGACCAAGCGTGAGCGCATCCTCGCGGCCATCCGGCGAGAGCCGACCGACCGGCCGCCGTACGCCTTCTGGCGCCACTTCCCGAACGTGGACCGCTCGCCCGCCGCGCTGGCCCAGACCACGCTGCGCTTCCACGAGCGCTACGGCTCCGACTTCCTCAAGGTGACGCCGGCGGGCGGCTACGCCGTCGAGGACTGGGGATGCGTGGAAAGCGACGAGCTCGCGCCGGACGGGCACCGCCCCTGCCTGCGCCACGCCGTGAACGCGCCGGAGGACTGGAAGAAGATCCGCCCGGTCCCCATGGAGTCGACGGGCTGGGCCTCGCACCTCGAGACGATCATCCGGTGCGTGGTGGACCGGCGCGCGGATGCCTCGGCCATCCCCACCGTCTTCAGCCCGCTCTCGCTCGCCCGCAAGCTCGCCGGCGACCGCCTCAACTACGACCTCAAGGAGAACACGCGGCTCGTCGAGGACGCGCTCGAGGCCATCACCGACACGATCCTGGCCTTCATGGAGGCCTGCTTCCGGGAAGGCGCCGAGGGCATCTTCTACTCGGTGCAGGCGGCGAGCCACGCCCTCCACACGGAAGCGGAGTACGCCCGGTTCGGCGAGCCGTACGACCGCCGCATCCTCGAGGCCGTGCGCGGGCCCTCCCGCCTCACGGTGCTGCACTGCCACGGCGAGCGGCTCATGTTCGACCGGCTGGCCGCGCTGCCCGCGGACGTGTGGAACTGGGACGACCGGCGCGCGGGCCCCTCGCTGGCGGAGGGCAAGGCGCTCGTGTCCGGCGCCGTGCAGGGCGGGCTCAACCAGGGGACGACCCTCAAGGACGGCACGGGGCCCGACGCCCAGGCCGAAGCGCAGGACGCGATGGCGCAGGTGGAGGGCACCGGGCTCATCCTGGGGGCCGGCTGCGTGCTCCTCTCGCAGCATGCGGACGCGACGCTGATCGATCTCGTGCAGTCGCTCGGCGGCACCGTCAAGCTCATGGGAGTCAAACCGCAATAGGATGGCCCGGCGCGCTTTCCTCCGGTGGCTCGCGCTCGGCGCGGCGCTCGTCGTTCCGCTGGCCCTCGGCCCGCCCGCCGCGGCGATCGACGAGGTGATCATCCTCTCGCGATACCGCTCGTACACGGGCGCCAACATGCTGCCGCGGCGCAACAGCCACCCCGCCGTCGACTTCGCCGAACGGCTCGGGGCGCCGGTGCTGGCGGCGGCCGACGGCATCGTGAGCCATCTCATCGAGTCGTCGGTCGGCTGCGGCCTCGGCGTGGTGATCGAGCACCCCGGCTTCGATCGCTGGACGGTCTATTGCCACCTGCAGGCGGCCTGGGTGGAGCCGGGGCAGGCCGTGACCCGCGGGGAGCAGATCGGAGAGGTGGGCAAGACCGGCAGCACGAGCGAGACGCCTCACGTGCACCTCGAGCTCTGCACCACGCCCTGCGACTCGCACGCCGATGGGGACTTCGTCGGGACGGAGGATCCGCTCGCCATCGCCGACGGCTGCTACGATGCGGATCGCGCGTACCCGACCGACCGGCTCGTCCTCACCTTCCCCGTGCACTGCCTGCGCTGGGTGCGCTGGCGGTAGCGGATGGACCGCGTGCTCGAGCCGGAGCTCATGGCGAACGAGGCGCAGGCCCTCGCCTATGCGCAGGCGGATCTCGAGCAGGTCAATCAGGGCTTCGTGGATCGCTACGTCGCCTCGTTTCCCAGGGCCGTGGCCGGCACCATGGTCGATCTCGGCTGCGGTCCGGGCGACATCGCCGTGCGCTTCGCGCGCGCGCTGCCCGGCGTCACCATCACGGCGGTGGACGGCGCTCCGCCCATGGTGGCCCTGGCGCAGCAGGCCGTGAAGGCCGCGGGAGTCGAGGACCGGGTGCACGTGCGCCACGCGCGGCTGCCCATGCTGCCGCTGCCGCTCCAGAGCTTCGACGCCATCGTGTCGAACAGCCTCGTGCACCACATGCCCGACCCGTACGTCTTCTGGAACGAGGTGGTGCGCCTGGGACGGCCGGGCGCCACCGTGCTGATCATGGATCTCTTCCGGCCCGAGTCGCCGGCGCGCGCGCGCGAGATCGTGGAGAAGTACGCCGCCAGCGAGGCGAAGGTGATGCAGGACGACTTCTACAACTCGCTCTGCGCCGCCTTCACGCTCCGCGAGATCCGGTCGCAGATCCGGTCGCGCGGGCTGGGCGGGCTCGTGTGCGAGCTCGCCAGCGATCGCCACTGGGTCGTGTGGGGACACTTGCCGCGAGGGGTGCCGCGCACGCCGCCGCCCTGATCGCTACTTGGCGACGTTGAAGCGGAAGTGGCAGATCTCTCCATCCTGCACGATGTAGTCCTTGCCCTCGAGCCGGAACTGCCCGCGTTCCCGCACCTGAGCCATGGAGCCGTCGGCGGCGACGAGCTCCTCGTATCCCACGACCTCGGCCCGAATGAAGCCTCGCGCGATGTCGGAATGGATGGCGGCCGCCGCGTCCTGGGCGCGGGTGCCGCGCGGCACTGACCACGCGCGCACCTCGTCCTCGCCCACGGTGAAGAACGACAGGAGCCCCAGGAGCGCGTAGCAGTCCCGCAGCACTCGCTTGATCGCCGGCTCGGCCAGGCCGAGATCAGCGAGGAAGGCCGCCTGCTCCTCGCCCGCGAGCTGCGCGACCTCCGCCTCGATCACCGCGGACACCCAGCCCACGGCCGTGCCCGGACGGCTCGCCACCTCCGCAAGGCCGAAGCTCTCCACGAGCGTCTGGCCGCGCGCCAGCTCCTTCTCGGACAGGTTCAGGCAGTGGAGGATCGGCTTCTGGGACAGGAAGGTGAAGCCGCGGAGGGCGCGCGCGTCCTCCTCGGTGAGCGATGCGGCGCGAATGGGCGTCTCGCCTTCCAGTGCGGGCTTGAGCCGCAGGAGGATCGCCTGCTCCTTGACCTCGCTCTCCATCCGCTTCTTCTTGATCGAGGCCTCGAGCCGCTCGAGCCGCCGCTCGACCACCTCGAGATCCGCCAGGATCAGCTCCGTCTCCAGATCGGCGATGTCGCCCCGGGGATTGGGCGCCGCGCCGGCCGCGTCCGGGAAGGCCCGCACCACGTGCAGGAGCGCGTCGGCGTTCCGGAACTCCTTGGCGTCGAGCCCCTCGCGATCGCCCTTGCTGATGCCCGCGAGATCCACCACCTCGAAGGTGGCGAGCGTCGTCTTCTTGGGCTTGAAGAGCCCGGTCAGGCGCTCCACGCGCTCGTCGGGCACACGCGCGACCCCCGAGTGCATCTCGCCGCGCGAGGCGCCGAACGAGGAGGTGGCCACCGAGGCGCCCGTCAGCAGGTTGAACAACGAGGTCTTTCCGCTCTTGGGAAGCCCGACGAGGCCGATCTTCATGCAGGCTCATGCTACCATAGCGCCTCCGTGCCCGAGCACCGTCCGCTCGACTCCACCGGCGCCCTCCTGGCCTTGCTCCTCGCCGCGCTGTGGGGCGCCAATCCCGTCGCCATCAAGCTCGGTCTCGCCGACATGCCTCCGTTGAGACTCGCTCTCGCGCGCTTCGCGCTGAGCGCCGTCGTCATCCTCTCCTACGCCATGGCCACGCGCCGCTACGACGTGCTGGTGATCCGGCGGGGCGAGGCCAGCCCCATCTGGTCGCTGGGCCTTCTCTTCGTGGCGCAGGTCGCCCTCATGAACTACGGGCTCGAGCGCACCACCGCCGCCCACGGCGTCATCGTGCTGAACACCTACGCCGTCCACACTGTCGTGCTCGCCCACTTCCTGATCCCGGGCGACCGGCTCACCCCGGCGAAGCTGGCCGGCGTGCTCGTCGCGTACAGCGGGATCGTCATCCTCTTCGTGCGGAGCTTCTCGATGTCGAGCGCCACTCTCGCGGGCGATCTCATCGTCGCGGTGTCCGCCCTCCTCCTGGGCGAGCGCATCGTCTACATCGCGCGCGCGGTGCAGCGCCTCGATCCCGTCCGCCTCATGCTCTATCAGTCCCTCATCGGCAGCGCGGGCTTCCTCCTCATCGGTCTCGCCACGGAGACCAGCCGGCCCACGCGCTGGACGCTGGGTCTCCTGCTGTCCATCGCGTTCCAGGGCGCCGTCATCGGCGGCTTCAACTTCCTCCTGAACGCCCGGCTGCTCCAGGTCTACCGGCCGAGCGCCCTTGCCGCCGTGTCGCTGACCACCCCCATCTGGGGCGTGCTCGTCGCCGCCGCCCTCGGACGGGAGCCCCTCACCCCGGAGCTCGTGCTCTCGGCGCTCCTGGTGGTGGCGGGCATCGCGCTGACGGCGCGCCGGTGAGCCGTGCGGCGAACCACCGGCAATGCTGGCGCGCTGAGGTACCATCAACACATGCGCCGCGCCGCTCTCCTGTTGCTCCTGGTCCTGGCGGCCGGGCTCGCCTGGATCGGCCCGGTCCGCGTCCAGTCGCAGACGGACTCCGACCGTCAGGCTGCACTCGCTGCCGTGGCCGCGCCGCTCTTCGACCAGCTGGCCGAGCTCCGGGGCATGGCCGCGCCGGGACCGCCGCCGCCCGTCCTCGTGCAGTCTCGCGCCGACAACCGGCGCTTCATCGAGCAGGAGATCAACCGGCGCTACTCGCCCGCCCAGCTCGAGGCGGAGCGGAAGAGCATGGTCGCCTGGGGCGTCCTCCCGGCGAGCTACGATCTGCAGCGCCTCTTCCTCGACCTGCTCGAGGAGCAGGTCTCGGCCTACTACGACCCGCTCCGCAAGATCATGGTCGTGGGCGACTGGCTCCCGCCCGAGCAGCAGCGCGCCGCCCTGATGCACGAGCTCGTCCACGCGCTCCAGGATCGCGAGCTCTCGCTCGACGCCTTCGTCGCGCCCGATCCGGGCCGCGGCGATCGCCTGCTCGCGCGCCAGGCGCTCGTCGAGGGCGAGGCCGTCGCCCTCTCCTTCGATCTCCTCCTCAAGCCCCAGGGATCGGACATGAGCCGCCTCCCCGACCTCGCGGCCACGCGCGGCCTGATCGCCGCGAGCGCGGGCGGACCCGTCATCGCCAAGGCACCCAAGTTCGTGCGGGACCTCCTCCTCTTCCCCTACGTGGAGGGACTCGGCTTCCTCTACCAGCTGCGGAAGCGCCAGCCGTGGTCGACGCTGAGCGCCGTGTACAAGGACCCGCCGCGATCAACCACGCAGATCCTCCACCCGGCGAAGTATCTCGACGCTCGCGAGGATCCGCTGACCGTCGCCGTTCCCGATCTGTCGAGCCTCCTGCCCGGGATGCATTTCGTGGCCGAGGACGATCTCGGCGAGTCCTCGCTGGGGGCCGTGCTCGCCCTGCACCTGGGCGATCAGGAAGGCCCCCGCGCGGCCGAGGGCTGGCGCGGCGACCGGTACCGCATCTGGGAGGATGCCGCGGGCCGCTTCACCATCGCGTACCGCGTGGTCGTCGCGGATCTCGCGGCCGCCAGCGCGCTCGCGGACCAGCTGAAGGCCTCGGTGGAGCGGCGGCACCCCGCCCTGGGCGGCAAGGGTCACGTGCGTGCCGGCGGCGGCCTCGTGACGTGGCTGGAGGACGGGCACGCCTTCGCCGTCGAGCGCCGCGGCACGAGCGTCGTGCTGCTCGAGCACTTTCCGCCGCCGGCGCTGGATCGGGCCCGCGACGCGCTCTGGCGCGCGCGCTCCGTCGGCGCGCCGGAGTAGAATAGCCGCATGCCGAGCCGCCCCAGCCGCACGCTCGACGTCGTGCCGAACCCGCACCCCGAGCGCGACTACGAGGTAGCGCTCGAGATCCCGGAGTTCACCTGTCTCTGCCCGAAGACGGGCCAGCCCGACTTCGCCACCATCCGCGTGCGCTACGTGCCGGACCGCCTGCTCGTCGAGCTCAAGAGCATCAAGCTCTACATCTGGTCCTATCGCGACGAGGGCGCCTTCCATGAGGACGTGACCAACCGCATCCTCAACGACTTCGTGGAGGTGGCGGCGCCGCGCTGGATCGAGGTGGTGGGTGACTTCAGCGTGCGCGGGGGTATCAAGACCGTCGTGCGCGCGAGCCACGGCAAGCGGCCCGAGATCTAGTCCGCTCAGCTCGCCAGCGAGAGGAGCACCACGCCCGCCAGCATGACGAGGGCGCCCGGCGCGATCTCCCGGGCCTTCTGCTTCTCCTGGAAGAGCAGCACCCCGATGGCGAGGGCGAAGAGGATCTCCACCTGCTTCACCGCCTCCACGTACGACGACAGCGTCATCAGGTACGCGTGCCCCTGCGTCACCGTGGTCAGCGCGGCGAAGAGCCCGAAGGACACGAAGGCCAGCCAGTGGCGCGGCACCGCGGCGAAGTAACGCCGGGAGGTCACCAGCACCACGGGCGTGACGAGCAGGCTGGAGGCGAGGTAGCCGCCGAGCGTGCCCATGTACGGGTCGGAGAGCTGCATGGCCCGCTTGATGGTCACCACGGACGGCGCGAAGAAGAGGGCAGCCAGGAGCGTGTAGCGCAGCCCGCGATCCGAGAACAGCACCGCGAGGGGCGCCCACCACGAGATGTGCGCGCGGTTCACGTTCAGGAGATAGACGCCGGCCATGCTGATCAGGATGCCGGCGATGCCCAGAGGGCCCGGCTTCTCCTTCAGCGTGAGGTAGCCGAGGACCACGAGAATCAGCAGGCTCACCTTCCACAGGGCCGTGACCATGGAGATCGGCGAGAGCTTGAGCGCCTTGGACAAGGCCATGGTCGAGATGATCTGACAGACGGCGAAGAGGAGGCAGGCCCAGACGAAGCCCGGCTTGATCTCCGGCACGCCGCGCCACAGGACGAACAGCGCGGCGAAGGGCAGGAGGAACGTGAAGCGTCCCCACACGGCCATGTACTCGTCCAGCTCGTGGCCGAGGCGCTTCATGACGGTGTTCCGGAGCACCTGGCACAGGGCGGCGATCAGTGCCAGGGCGACCCACATGCGGGCGAGTCTACACGAGCACCCCGGGGTATTTCGCGGGATTCGTGGGAAAGCCGGGGAAGAGCGGCGCGGTCGGCGGCACGCCCAGGTGCCGCACGGCCACCTCGGCGAAGAGGTGTCGGAAGTCGGTGGTCACCGCGAGATCGCGACCCTCGTAGAGCTGCTCGCGCGCGAGGCCCGGCCAGCCCCCCACCATCCGGCCGCCCCTGACGCCGCCCCCCAGCACCAGCATGGCCGTGGCGTGGCCGTGGTCCGTGCCGCGGTTGCCGTTCTCCCTCACGGTGCGGCCGAACTCCGACATGGTCAGGACGACGACGTCGGCCATCCGGTCGCCGAGGTCGCGCGAAAGCGCCGCCAGGCTCTGCGAGAACTCCGCGAACCGCAGCGCGAGCTGCCCCTTCTCGTTGCCCTGGTTGGCGTGCGTGTCCCAGCCGCCCATGTCGGCGAACGCGACCTCCAGCCCCACGTTCGCCTTGATGAGCTGCGCGATCTGCTTGAGGCTGTCGCCCAGCTTCCCCCGCGGATACTGGGCGCCGTGCTCGGGCGCGAAGCGCCGCGGATTCGCGGCCTTCAGCATCTTCACGGCGTCGAACGTCTCGCGGCCCGTGCCGTGAAGAATGTCCTGCACGCCCTGCTCGTAGAGCGACTCGAACCCGCGCCGCGCGTTGACGGTGCCGCTCCCCGCCATGCGTCCCATGTCCTGCTTCACGTCGAAGTCGGCCACGGCCCCCATGGCCACGGCGCCGATCTCGCCGCGGAGCGACCGGGGCAGCTGCGAGCCCATGGCCACCGCGCGGAAGGGCGACGCCGATCCCGCCGGCTCCGCAAGGAGCCCGCGCGCGAGCCACCCGTCCTGCGTGGTCTTCACGCCGGGCGTGCCGGACTCCATGTAGTCCTGGGCATCGAAGTGCGAGCGGGTCGTGTCCGGCGAGCCGCACGCGTGCACGATGGCGAGCTGCTTTGCGTCCCACAGCGGCTTGAGCGGGGCCATGGCCGGATGCAGCCCGAAGAAGCCGTCGAGATCGATCGTCGTCTCCAGGTTGCCGGCGACCGGACGCGCCACCGCGATGCTGCCGCGGGCGCCGTAGTAGTCGCGATCGCCGTGCGGCACCACCATGGTGAGCCCATCCACGGCACCGCGCTGGAACACGGCGATCAGCACCTTGGACCGCGCCGCCGCGCCCTCAGCATGCGCGGCGCGCACGAGGAACCGCGGCACCGAGCCCAGGCCGAGGAGCGCCAGGGCCCCTCCCTTCATGAACGAGCGGCGCGTGCCCCAGCCCACCGGCTATCTCCTCTGGAACTCGGGCGACCCCAGCACGAGGGCCGCGAGCTTCTCGACATCCGTGTTGGCAGGGCCGCGATCGTCGGCGGTGGCGCGGATGATCTCCGGATTGTCGAGCTGCGCCACGAGCACCCGGCGCGTCTCCGGCGTGGCCTGCCCGTGCAGCACCGAGACCAGCAGGACGTCGAGCACCTTCTCGGGCTGGGCACGATCGGCGGCGCCGACGACCCGGCCGAGGTCGACCCGGACGCCCGGCACGTGGTTCGCGGTCAGGCCGAGCGCGAAGTTCATGCGGTTGAGCAGCGCGCCGGTGTTGACCCACGCGTCGGCGACATCCGGGTAACCGGTGGGCGGCTGCTGCTGGTACAGGGGCTCGCCGAGCTTGCCCACCTGCTGCGCGAGCGAGAATCCTCCGCCGGCCTGCCGCCCGCCCGCTGCGGCGGGGAGCACGAGCTCGCCGTCGAGCGCGCGCACGGAGCTGGCCACGATCTCGAGCGGCGACTTGATCTTGGCCCGATAGGCCTCGGGCGAGAAGAACTCCGGCGACGAGACGATGGTGATCATCACCTGCCGGATGTCGCCGTCGGTCTCCCGGAAGGTCCGGGCGGCGCGGTCGACGAGAGCCGGCGGCGGCTCGTCGCTCACGAAGCGGCGGACGAGCTTGGTGGCGACGAAGCGCGCGGTCGACGGATGGCGTGACAGGATGTCGATGACCCGCAGGCCGTCGGCCATGCCGCCTCCGGGCACGAGGACGTGGCCGAGGATGCGCTTCTCGCCCTGGTCGTGGGCGGGAGCGCGGAAGAGGAAGGTCCCGTGCTCGCGCGGTCGGTCGATGGTCCAGCCCGTGAAGGCCCGAGCCACCTCGATGATGTCCTTCTGCGTGTACCCGCCGTCGACCCCCAGCGTGTGCAGCTCCATGATCTCGCGCCCGTAGTTCTCGTTGAGGCCCATCTGCCGGCCTTTCTGCGGACCGGCGCGCACGACGAGGTCGGCCTTCGTGGACATCCAGTTGTCGAGGTAGAAGAGCATGGCGGGATGCTGCGCGGTGGCGAGCAGCAGGTCGCGGAACTTGCCGAGCGCGTGCGGCCGGATGGCGGTGCGCTCGTAGTCGGCGATCATCCACTTCACCGCGCCCTTCCGCGCATCGACGTTGAAGTGGTTGAACCAGAAGTCCACCATCACTTCCTGGAGCTGGCGCTCGGAGGAGACGGCGCGCGTGAGCTTGGCGGCCTGCAGCTCCACCGCGATGCGCGCGGGCCGCCGCTCGAGGGGAGCCATCTGCCGCATCTCCTGCTGGCTCATCTCGCCGGACTGGATCTTCGCGAGCACCTTCGGATCGGGCTCGGGATACGCGTGGAGGACTTCGGGCACCGTCATGGCCAGCGTCGGATAGGCCAGCAGGGCATCCTGCGCGCGATCGTCGGGAATCCCGGCCGGCGCCAGCTGACGGTCCATGTAGACCGCCAGGGACATCCGCCTCACGCGCTCGACGTCTCCGGGGCGCGGGCCGTAGCCGAGGCGGTTCAGCACGTGAACGATGCGCTGCTCTTCCGTGAGGGATGAAGCGGGAAGGATGAGACTGGCGCGGGCCGTCGGCGTGACCTGGGGAGCCGCAGGTGCGGCTGCCTGGGACTTGGGCGGCGCGCTCGAACACGCAGCACCTAGTGCCCCGGTGAAGGCCAGGAGGCACAGGCTTGCGGCAAGCGACCTCGTTCTCGGCTTCACGACCATCTGACGTCTCAGTGTATCTGATTGTTTACGCTTCCCCGGTCACCCTGTCAAAGATAGCCGTAGGAGGACCACCCCCCGTCGACGGTCAAGATCTCGCCGGTGATGTAGGACGCGGCCGGAGATGCCAAAAAGACAGCTACTTCGCCTATTTCGTCGGGTGTGCCAATGCGGCCCATGGGCGTGCGTCGCGCAAGCCTCTCCGCGTCCAGCACGCCCCGCGCCGAGAGCATGGTGATGAACTCGGTCTGGACGTAGCCGGGAGCAATGGCGTTGACCCGCACGCCGCGGGCGGCCCACTCGATCGCCATGACCTTGGTCATCATGTTGAGGCCCGCCTTGGAGACGCAGTAGGCGAGGCGCTGGGGAAACGGGACGCTGCCGTTCATGCTGCTGACGTGGATGATGGCGCCGCTGCCGGCCGCGAGCATGCCCTGCACGATCTCCTGGGTCAGCACGAAGCAGCCGTTCAGGTTGAGGTCGAGCGTGTACCGGTAGTCCGCCTCGGGCAGGCTCTCGGACGGCGCCACGCGAGGCTGCCCGGCGTTGTTGACGAGGATGTCGACGCGCCCCAGCGCGGCGATCGACTCGGCGGCGAGCCGCCGCACCTCGTCAGAGCGCGAGAGATCCGCCGCCACGGCGACAGCGGTGGGTCCCAGCTCGCGCGCGATCCCCGCGCAGTCCTCGGCGCTCCGGGAGTTGACCACCACGCGGGCCCCCTCGCGCACGTAGGCACGGGCGATGCCGAGCCCGATGCCCTTGGTCGATCCGGTGACGATGGCGGTCTTGCCCTGGAGGCGCCCGCTCATCGCTTCACGCCGCGCAGGAAGGCCAGCACGGCGCGATTGAAGTCCTCCCAGCGCTCTATCGTGAACCCGTGGCCGCCCGGGATGATCTTGAGCCGCGCCTTCGGAATCATGCGGGCAAGGGCGCGCGAAAGGGCCGGGACGGTCAGGTTGTCGTCGCGCCCCACGAGGACGAGGGTGGGCACGCGGATCTTGCGGATCTCGCGAAGCCTGGTGCCGTTCCAGTCGAGGATCCCCTGCCCCTGACGCTGCACCGCTTCGGGCCTGGTCGGGAACGGGAACGAAAGCACGCGCGTGACCGTCTCGTCCACCTGCTTCGCATCGTCGTAGAAGGCCGGCGTGTAGAGCCACGGCATGACCAGGTGGCGGAAGCGCGCGTCGGGGTCGAGCCGGCCCCACAGGGCCATCCACGCGCGGATCGTGTGCAGGAACCGCCCGTCGCCCCGGGCCCACGTGCCGCAGAGCGCGAGACTCCGCACCCGCCTGGGGTGGCGAATGGCCAGCTCCATGGCGATGGTGCCTCCCATGGAATGCCCGACCACGTGCGCCCGCGCGACGTCCAGGTGCTCGAGCACGGCGGCCGCGTCGTCCGCCATCTGGCTCATCGGATACGAGGGCGCCTCGGGCATGTCGCTCTCGCCCACGCCGCGGTTGTCGAACGTGATCACGCGATAGTGGGACGCGAAGCCCTTCACCTGGAAGAGCCAGTTCGCGGCGGGCCCCGACAGGCCGCTGATGAGGAGCAGCGGATCGCCCTCGCCGTGCGCCTCGTAGTGGATGCGGATCCCGTTGAGCGTGGCGGAGGGCATGGCTAGATGATCACGGCGACCTTGATGGCCTCGGGCGAGCGGTGCGCGGCGAACGCGTCCTGGATGCGGTCGAGCGGGACGCGGTGGGTGATCAGCGCATCTCCGCGCACCGTGCCGTCCGCGAGCAGCCGGACGGCCTCGGGAAACTCCCGCTGGTAGATCATCGAGCCCAGGATCCTCAGCTCGCGCTGCACGACGGAGAAGAAGTCGACCGACGAGGCTTCGTGCGGCAGCCCGGTGAGCACCGCACGCCCGCCCGGGCGCACGAGAGCGAGCGCCTGTCCCACGGCTTCCGCGGTCCCGGCCGTCTCGATCACCAGATCCACGCCTTCCCGTCCCGAGAACGCGCGCGCCGCCTCGGCGGCGCCGCCGGTCGCCGTCGCGGCGAATCCCTCGGCGCCCAGCGCCCGCGCCAGGCTCTCGCGCCGATCGGTGCGGCCCACCGCAAGCACGCGGAGGCCCTTGGCCTTGAGGAGCTGGATCGCCAGGAGCCCCAGAGCGCCGACACCGAGCACGGCCGCCGACTCGCCCGCGCGCGGCTCCCCCCGGGTCACCGCGCGCACGACCACGGCCAGCGGCTCGGCGAGCAGGAGCTGCTCGTCGCTGATCCCCGCGGGCGCCGGCCAGCAGCACCTGGCGGGCACGCAGGCCTCTTCCGCAAAGCCGCCGTGTGTGGCGATGCCGATCGCCGTGCGGGAGAGACAGAGGTTGCCATTGCCTTCGCGACAGAGCGGGCAGACGCCGCAGGAGAAGTTGGGCTCGACAGCCACCTTCTGGCCGACCTGGAGCCCCTCGGCGCCGGATCCGACCGCCGCGATCTCGCCGATGAACTCGTGGCCCATGACGAGCGGATAGCTCACGGGGCGGTCGCCCGACCAGATGCGGTAGTCCGTGCCGCAGAGCCCGGAGGCCGAGACGCGCACGACGGCCTGGCCGGCCGCGGGCGTGAGCCCGGCCCGGCTCTCCACGCGGAGGTCGCGAGGCCCGTGCAGCACGGAGGCACGCATGGCGCTCATCCTACCGGACGAGTCCACGGCGGTCGACGCGGTCGTCCACTGCGTTCACGCCGCGCTATGGCCTCCGTCGAGAAAGACGGTCTGCCCCGTCATGTAGTCTGAGGCCGACGAGGCGAGGTAGACGACGAGCGGCCCGACCTCGTCGACCCGGCCGGTGCGCCGGGCCGGCACGTCGCGCAGCAGGCGCTCCCGCACGCGCGCGTCGTCGAAGGCCGCGCGGTTCATGTCGGTGACGATCCAGCCGGGCGCCATCGCATTGACCTGGATGTTGTGGCGGGCCCACTCGACGCCAAGGGCCCGGGTCAGCGCGATCACCCCGCCCTTCGACGCGGAGTAGGCCACGTAGCCCGCCAGTCCGGCCGCGCCGAGCATCGACGAGAGGTTGATGATCTTGCCCGACCGCTGGGCGATCAGCCGGCCCGCGGCGGCGCGGCAGCCGTTGAAGACGCCGACCAGGTTGACCTCCACGCTGCGGCGAAAGTCCTCGGGCAGCATCTCGGCCATCGGCTTCACGGCGGCGATGCCGGAGTTGTTGACGACGATGTCGAGCCGCCCCAGCGCGCCGGCCGTGCGCTCGACGAGCGCCTCCACCTCCGCGTACACCGTGACGTCCGTCCGGATCGCGATGGCGCGCCGGCCGAGGTTCTCGACGGCGGCCGCCGTCTCGGCCAGCTCCGCCTCGGAGCGCGCGGCCACGGCAATGTCCGCGCCCGCCTCGGCCAGGGCCAGCGCCATGGCGCGGCCGAGCCCGCGGCTCGCCCCCGTGACGATGGCGACCTTGCCGTCGAGCCGGAACGCCTCGAGGGCAGAGCTCACTGGTAGAGGGCGTCGAGCACGGGGCGATGCCGCTCGCTGATGACCTTGCGCTTGACCTTGAGGGTGGGCGTGAGAGCGCCGTTCTCCACCGTGAAGTCCTCGGGGAGGATGACGAACTTCTTGATCTTGGCGTATGACTGCAGCTCGGAGTTCTTCTGGTCCACCGTGCGCTGCACGCGCTCGACGACCTTGGGGTGCTTGGCCAGCACGGAGGGATCGCTCGCCATGATCCCCTGCTCGCGCGCGAACTTGGCGAGCTCCTCCGGGTTGAGCGTGATGAGGGCCACGGGATACGGGCGCCGGTCGCCGTGCACCATGACCTGGCTGATGAAGGGATCGCCCTTGAGGAGGTTCTCGATGTTCTGGGGCGCGATGTTCATGCCGCCCGCCGTGACGATCAGGTCCTTCTTCCGGTCCGTGATGAAGAGGAACCCGTCCTCGTCGAAGCGGCCGATGTCGCCGGTGGCGAACCAGCCGTCGTCGAGAAAGACCTCGCGCGTGGCCTCGGCCTTCTTGAAGTAGCCCTTGGCGATGTTGCCGCCGCGGCCCAGGATCTCGCCGTCGGCGGCGATCTTCACGTCCACGCCCGGCAGGGGCTTTCCGACGGAGCCGAACTTGTAGTCGTCCATCCGGTTGTTGGTGAGCACGGGACAGGTCTCGGTGAGCCCGTACCCTTCCAGGATGAGGATGCCGGCCGCGTGGAAGAACTCCGCGATCTCCCGGGCGAGCGGAGCGCCGCCCGAGACGGCGAAGCGCAGCCGGCCGCCGAGCGCCGCCTGCATCTTGGAGAACACGAGCTTCTCGGCCAGCCGGTACTTCATGGCGAGCGCGCCGGGCACCGGCTGCTTGGCCTGCTTGAGCCGCGAGACCTCCTTGCCGACCGCCACCGCCCAGTTGAAGATCTTCCGCTTCACGGGCGAGCCGCCCTCGGCGCGGGCCATGGCGCCCGCGTACACCTTCTCGAACACACGCGGCACGCTGCAGATGAAGTGCGGCCTCGTCTCCGGCAGGTTCTCGCGGAGCTTGTCGATGTTCTCCGCGAAGGCGGTGCAGAGGCCGCCGTGCACGCCGATGAACGACTCCAGCCGCGCGAACGAGTGCGCGAGGGGCAGGAAGAGCAGGTGAACCTCCCCCTCCGCGATCGACGTCGTCTGATCCGCCGACTCGAGCGCCGACAGATGGTTGCCGTGGGTCTGCACGACGCCCTTGGGCGGCCCGGTGGTGCCCGAGGTATAGACGATGGTGGCCGTGTCCTCGCGCTTGATCCCATCCACGCGGCTCGCCAGCTCGACCTTGAGCGCGTCCACCTTGTCCCGGCCGAGCCGGCGCAGGGCCTCCCAGGTCATGATGCGCGGCGAGGGCTCGCGGCCCTCGTAGCCGTGCATGATCACGATCTGCTCGAGCCCGGGCATGCCCGTCTCCGCCTCGAGCACCTTGGCGAGCTGGGCGGGGTCCTCCACGATCAGCGTCTTCACGCCCGCATCGTTGACGATGTACTGGATGAGATCGGGCGGATAGGTCGGATAGATCGGGATGGTGACGCACCCCGCGGAGAAGATCGCGAAGTCGGCCTGCACCCACTCCGCCCGGCTCGCGGAGAGGATGCCCACCGCCTCGCCGGGACGCCGGCCGAGCGCGACGAGCCCCGTGGCCAGCTCGCGGACGGCGTCGCCCACCTGGCGCCAGGTCAGGGTCTTCCACACGCCCTGGTCCTTCAGCATCTGGGCTGGTGCTCCCGCGCTCTTCTCGACGCGGTTCCAGAACATGCGGGCCAGCGATTGATCGGACATGGCCTCTCCCCTCAGGGCTGCCTGCGGGCCTGGCTCCGGAGCTCCTTGCGGAGAATCTTCCCCACGGGGCTCTTCGGCAGCGCGTCGACGAAGCGGATCTCTTTCGGGCACTTGTACTTGGCAAGCCGGCTCTGGCAAAAGGCGATCACCTGGGCGGCGCTGGCCGTCTGCCCCGACTTCAGCACGACGAAGGCCACGACCTCCTCGCCCATGAGTGGGTCGGGCAGGCCGATCACCGCTGCTTCGGCGACGGCCGGGAGCGCGTACAGCGCCTCCTCCACGTCGCGCGGATAGATGTTGAAGCCGCCCCGGATGATGAGGTCCTTCTTGCGCTCGACGATGTAGAGGAAGTTGTCCGCGTCGAGGCGCCCCATGTCGCCGGTGTGGAGCCACCCGTCGCGAATCGTCCTGGCCGTCTCGTCGGGGTTCCGATAGTAGCCGACCATGACGTTGGGACCCTGGACGCAGACCTCGCCCAGCTCGCCGCTCGGCATCGCCGAGTCGTGATCGTCGCGGATCGACACCGTCACGCCGGGGATGGGCTGGCCGACCGAGCCCAGCTTGCGCACGCCCGAGAGCCGATGGGCAGAGACGACCGGCGAGGCCTCGGTGAGCCCGTAACCCTCCAGGAGCTTGCCGCCGAACCGCCGCTCGAACGGCTTAACGATCTCCACGGGAAGCGGCGCCGCCCCCGAGCCCCACACCCGCATGGTCGAGGTGTCGTACGCCCCGGCGTCGGGATAGTTGAGCAGGTATACGAACATGGTCGGGACGCCCGACATGGCCTCGGCGCGAAACTCCTGGATGGTCCGGAACACGTCCTCGGGATTGAACCAGCGCAGGAGCGCCGTGCGCGTGCCCAGGATGTGCCCCGCGTTCATCAGGGTCAGGCCGTAGGAGTGGGAGAGCGGCAGCACCCCGACGCTCCAGCGCTCGCGGTCCAGCTCATAGAGCATGGCCGACGCGCGGGCGTTGGACTCGAGATTGGCGTGGGAGAGCGCCACCCCCTTCGGGGTGCCTGTCGTCCCCGACGTGTAGAGGATCACCGCCAGGTCGCCATCCCCGCGCGGCACCGCCTCGCAGTGGTCGCTCTCTCCGGCGATCTCCTCGGCGAACGAGCGCAGGCCGCCCTGCCCGCCTCCGTCCACGAGAAGGACGTGCCGGAGCGTCGGGATGACGCCGATCTGCTTCTCGATCTTCCCGACCATGTCGGACGACGTGATGACAACCTTGGCCTCCGAGTCGGCCGCGATGTGCGCAACCTCGGCTTCGCCCAGGAGGAAGATCACCGGCACGATGACCGCGCCGGCCCGGAGAATGCCCCCGTAGCTCTGCATCACCTCGGGACAGTTGGGGAGCATGACCACGACCCGATCGCCGGGCTCCACGCCGAGCCGCCGGAGCGCGTGCGCCACGCGGCATCCGGCGCGGTGCTGGTCGACGTTGGTGAAGCGGCGTCCCTCGAACGCGAGCGCTTCGTACTCGCCGAAGCGGCGGACGCTCTCGTCGCCGAGCCGGGCCAGGCTCATGGCTTCGCGTCGCACGCCGCCCGGACGGCCTGAAGCCGCGCCGCCGGCGTCGGGTGGGTGCTGAGCCAGGTCGACCAGCCGGGCTGCGTCATCTCGAGATCCAGGTGCTCGAGGAGGACCAGCATGTCCGTGCAGCCCCGCTTGGATCCACCGGGCAGCCGGTCCAGCAGCTCCACGGCGTAGCGGTCCGCAGCAAACTCCTCTTCCCGGTCGTAGGCGCGATTGCTGCGCAGCGCCTCCTCGCTCGCGTGGCTGGCCTGGGTCGCCGGATGCTCCGCCTGGCGCCGCTCTGCCCTGCTCTCGAAGTGGCCCAGCTGCACGTGGCCCAGCTCATGGGCCAGCGCGGCCTGCAGCTCGGACGGTGGCAGGCTCTTGAGGGCGCCCGCCGTGATGGTGAGCCCGAACTTGTTCGGTGGGTGCGGGCCCACCGCCATGTCGATGCGCCTGAGTTGGATGACTCCCACTCCGATCGGGCACCGTTCCTGTCCCTGGCATATGGCCGAGGCCCTGATCAACGGGGCCAGGGCCTGGTCGATCTGGGCCCGCTCATCCGGGCTTGGTCCCCTGATCTGGGGTCTGGCCGTAGCGCAACCCGTGACGATGGCCACGACAGCCAGCAGCCACAGAACCCTCATGATGTCCTTTTTTTCAGATACTTACGATGTGTATCCATGCAGCCACTCCCGTATATCACGAGGCCTATGACGCAACGCAATAAATGTATTGACCTCTATTACGCGTTGCGTTATCCTGGGCCGCGGGTGGCGATGGGACGAACAACTTCACCAGCAGACGAAGGAGCATAGCGATGACGACGACGATGCAGGGCAGCGAGATGTTCGCACAGATGACGGGGCGCGCCGTGGAGGCCTTCTCCATGCTCGCCGAGGCGAACCAGAAGATCATGCGCGATCTGGTGGACCTCTCGGCCAGCACTGCCAAGGAAGGCGTGAGGCTCTACGCGGAGCTGTCGTCCACGGCCGTGGAAGCGCTGAAGGAAGGCCAGTCCTTCCTCCTGCGCCGGCAGGGCGAGCTCCAGGAGGCGCCGCGCGATCCCTTCAGCGTGTATCAGAAGGGCGTGCTCGAGTCGGTGGAAGGCGCTCAGAAGGTCTTCAAGATCCTCGAGAGCAACGCGCAGGCCATGACGCGCTCTGCGGAGCGACTCCAGGTCACGGCCGAGCAGACCGGCAAGGACATTCAGACGACGTTCGCGCAGGTCGCCGGCAAGGTGAAGTCGCTCTCCGCTCCCCTCGCCTGACGGTCGCACCGTACGATGACGCGGGCGGCCCGGGCTCGTCGAGCCCGGGCCGCTCTCATTTCTCGCGCTTCTTCTCGAGCCGCTCCTCGAGCGTCTTGAGCTGTTCGCGGAGCGCCGACACCTCGCTGCGAAGCGCGTCCGCCTCGCTCGGCGCCTCGGCCTTCTTCTCGGCCTTCAGGTCCACGGGCGCGGTCGGCATCCAGCCGGCCCGGGCCGCCCACTCGCGGAACACCCGCTCCGCCTCGCGCTGGCTCGACATGATCCCCTCGAGGCTCGACTTCATGGACTTCTGGACGAAGTCCTGCCACGCCTCGCCGTGCTTGATGAGCTGATGCAGGAAGCCCGTGGGAAGCCCGGCGCGACGGCTGCGCTCGTTCTCGAGGATGATCTGCGCCAGCGTGACCGACGTGAGATCCTCGCCGGTGGACACGTCGACCACGGAGATTTCCCTGCCCGCGCGAATCAGCTCCTCGAGCTCTTCGAGGGTGACGTACCGGCTTTCCTGAGTGTCGTAGAGCTTCCGATTCGAATACCGCTTGATGACGTACGCCATGGCGGAAGTCTAGCACCGCACGTTACCCGCCTCAAGCTGCGGCGCTCCGGCGCGCCTGCTATACTCACGCTCCAACCCGCTCCCGTCGCTCGATCTCTTCGAGGAGGTGGCCCATGCAGCTACAGGGACGCACAGCGCTCGTGACGGGCGCCTCGCGCGGCATCGGCCGCGCGATCGCGCTGGCCCTCGCCCGGGAAGGCGCCGACGTCGCCGTCAACTACGTGTCGAGCGAGAGACAGGCCAAGGAGGTCGTGGATCAGATCACGAAGATGGGCCGACGCGCGATGTTGGCCCAGGCGGACGTGGCGGACTTCCCCGACACGTTTCGCATGGCCCAGGACATCCTGCGGGAGTTCGGCCACCTCGACATCCTCATCAACAACGCCGGCATCAACTCCGACAAGACCTTTGTGAAGATGGATCACGCCTCGTGGCGCAAGGTGCTGGCCATCAATCTCGACGGCGTGTTCAACTGCACGAAGGTCTTCATCGACCAGATGATCAAGCAGGGATGGGGCCGCGTCGTCAACATCACATCGGTGATCGGGCAGATCGGCAACTTCGGCCAGGCCAACTACGCCGCGTCCAAGGCCGGAGTCGCCGCGCTGACCAAGTCGCTCGCCAAGGAGCTGGCCGCCAAGGGCATCACGATCAACGCGGTGGCGCCCGGCTTCATCGAGACCGAGATGGTGTCCGGCATCCCCGAGAAGGTGCAGCAGAAGCTGCTCGGCCAGATTCCCATGGGTCGCTTCGGGAAGGCCGACGAGGTCTCGCGGGCCTGCGTGTACCTCTGCTCGAGCGACGGCGACTACATCACGGGCGCCGAGCTGTCCATCAACGGCGGGCTCTTCATGTAGGCGCGCGTGGCGGAGCGCGCGTGTCCGGCTCAGCTCTTCTCGGACGCCGCTCCCGCCAGCGCGCTCAAGGTCGACAGCCCGAGCATGCCCAGCATGGCGGTGCCCTGCGCGGCCCAGGCCCAGGGGCCGAGCGCCCACAGCGCGAAGGCGCCGGTGGCCTGCCGGGCGCGCTCCTCGTAGTCGACCCGCACCCGCGAGGGCATGACGAGCGCCTCGCCCGTGAGCACGTCCTCCCCGCGCTGGTTGGTGCAGACGGTCCTGAGCCGCATGCGATTGCGCTCGCGCAGGACCTCGGTCACCTCGACCCGCGCCGTCACCACGTCGTCGAACAGCACCGGCTTGAGGAACTTCAGCTCCTGGGAGAGGTAGATGGCGCCCGGGCCGGGGAGCCGCGTGCCGATCACGGCGGAGATGAGGCCCGCCGTCCAGATGCCGGGCGCGATGGGCTCCTTGAAGAACGTGGTCGCGGCGTAGTCCCGATCGGCATGTATGGGATTGTAGTCGCCCACGGCGTCGACGAACGAGGCGATGTCCTCGTCGGTGGCGCGCCGCACCACCTGCGCGCTGTCACCGACCTGCACGTCCTCGATGGTGAGGCCGGTCATTCGCGCTCCTTCCTGGGAAGGCGGGCGAGGATGGCATCGAGGCGGTCTTCGAGCAGCTCGATCTTCTCCTCGAGCCCGGCGATCTGCTTGGCGAGCCCGATCACCTGCGTGCGGGACGGAAGACCGGCCGCCGCCAGACCTGCTTCCACCTGCTGCTCGGCGGCCTTCTTCACGGGCCCGGACACGTTGAGGAAGCTCTCGAGGTGTTTGCCCATGGCCTGCGCGAAGTTCTCGGTGCCCATGGCCTGCTCGAGCACCTTCGACCACGCCGCGATCCACTGGTCCAGGAACTGCTTCCACTGCGCCATGAGATCGGGCGATGCGGCGCCCTGGGTCATGACCTTCGACCAGGCCTGCATGCCCTGGTCCATGAACGGTCGCCAGAACGCCTGCGGGTCGGGCGCCTGCCCCTGCCCCGCCATCTTGAGCCAGGCCTGCGTGCCCTCGTCCACCTGCTTCTTCCACAGGTCGAAGAGCTGCTGGGCGCCCGTCTGGTCTGCCATCGTTAGTTCCTCCCTACGACCGCGCGGCGAGCCAGCTCGACACCTTGGGCCAGCAGTGCACCGACGCGCCGCGACCGGCGATCAGCGAGATGTGGCCGCCCGGAAGCTCCACGTACTCCTTGTCCGTGCTCGACACGGCGCCAACGAGCGGCTTCACGCAGCCGGGCGGCGCGATGTTGTCTTCCTTGGCGCCGACCGCGAGCACGGGACAGTGCAGGCTCTCGAGCCGCACGGGCCGGCCCGCCATGGTGAGCTCGCCCTTGCAGAGGCGGTTCTGCTGGTAGTACTCCTTCACCCACTGCCGGAAGAACTCGCCCGGGAACGGCAGGTACTCGTTCGCCCACTTGTTGAGCGCGTTGAAGCCCGACACGTAGTCGGGGTTCCAGAGATTCCACCAGAGGTTGAGGTTCGTCGAGAGGTCCATGGTCGGCTTGAGCAGCTTGAAGCCCATCTTCACCATGTCCGCCGGGATGGCGCCCAGCGTGTCGACGTACTTGTCCACGTCGAAGTAGCGGGCGTCCAGCCAGAGGCCGAAGAGCCCGACCTGGCTGAAGTCGACGGGCCCCGCCATGTCGATGAAGTTCTTCAGGGGGAACTCGGGCGTGCCGGCCAGCCACGAGAGCGACAGCGGCGCCCCCATGCAGTAGCCGAGCACGGACATCTCCGTGGCGCCGGAGCTCTCGAGCGCCTTCTTGGCCAGGCGCGGCAGGATCTTCGTCACCGCGTGCTCGAGCGTCAGGTCGTTGTCCTCAGGGCCGAACACTCCCCAGTCCACGAGGTAGAAGTCGAAGCCCTGCTGGGTCATGTGCTCGATGAAGGAGCCCCTGGGCACGAGATCGAAGATGTACGGGCGGCTGATGCCGAGGTTCGGCACGAAGAGGAGCGGCGTCTTCTGCGTGCGCTTCGAGGCATACCGCCAGAGCCGCGACTTGCCGGTTCGGTAGATCTGCTCGCGCGGGGTGAGCCCGACCTCGGGCTCCTTGGGGCTCATCACCATCTCGCTGAAGTGCTTCATGCGCAGGCTGTTGCGCCGCAACTCCTCCTGCCAGCGCGCCAGCATCTCCGGCGACATGGCCGGCATCTCGGGCGTCATCGTGAACAGTTCGTCTTTCATCTGCTCCTCGCTGGGCAGGTGATGGAAGTGCTCGTATGGTCATACTAAGCGGGACTGACGCTTCGCGTCAACAGAATCGTCTCGCTCCCTTCGAACAGGAGAGGACGACACCCTCCCTTGCCAGGCCACTTCGAGCGCGGGCTTCGCCCGCGCAATCTTGGGTCCGGGGGGAGGTTCGGAAGGGGTGCGGAGCCCCCCTCCGAGTCGACTAGGCCTGGAACAGGCTCCCCAGCTTCATGGCCAGCCCCATGTCGCCCTTGAGCTTGAGCTTTCCCGACATGAAGGCCATCTGGCCGTTCAGCTTGCCGCCGATCATGTCGAGCCAGTCCCCGGAGGCCATGGAGACGGTCAGGTCCGGCGCGGAGGCCGCGCCGGAGTTCACCGTGCAGGTGCCGTCCTTGATGACGGCATGCCACGTGCCGCCTCCGTCGCCTCCGATCTCGTACTGGATGGTCTTGTTGACTCCGGCCGCGTTGGCGGCCTTGAACTTGGTCGGCATCAGGTCGAAGGTCTCTTTGACGGTCGGCATAGTCGCTCCTCTGTGCGTGATCTAGAACGTGAACAGATCCATCCCGCCTGTCACGGTCAGCACGGCGCCCGTAATGTAGCGCGCGCGCTCCGAGCACAGGAAGGTGATCGCGCTCGCGACGTCCTCGGGCTGCCCTTCCGACTGCATGGCCACCCGCTTGACCATGCGCTCGTACATGGGCGAGAGATTCGCGTTGGGCCCGATGATGCCGGGCGCGATGACATTGGACGTGATGTTGTAGCGGGCGCCCTCCAGCGCCACCGACTTGGCGAAGCCCACCAGCCCCATCTTCCCCGTGGCATACGCGGTCTGCCCGAAGCCGCCCATGAGGCCGGCGATCGAGGCCATGGAGATGATACGGCCCCACCGGCGCTCGCGCATGCCGGCGAAGACCGCCTTGGTCACGTTGTAGGTCCCCGTCAGGTTGACCTGGAGGTTGAAGTCCCAGTCGGCGTCGGCCATGTCCTTGAGCTGGCCGAGGGTGTAGATGATCCCCGCGTTGTTGACGCAGATGTCCACGGGTCCGACTTCGCTCTGCGCCTTCTGGACGACCTCCGCGAGCTGGGCGCGATTGGTGATGTCCACCTCGTAGCCGCGCGCCACCCCGCCCTGCTGCGTGATCTCGGCGGCCGTCTCGGCCGCGCCCTCGGCGTTGAGATCGAGCACGACGATCCGGCAGCCCTCCGCCGCCAGGGCCAGGCAATCGGCCTTGCCCAGGCTGCGCGCGCCGCCGGTGACGAGGGCGACCCGATCCTTGATGCCGAGATCCATGCCTACTTGCCCTTGAACTGGGCCGGGCGCTTCTGGAAGAACGCCTGGATGCCCTCGCCCGCGTCCTCGGTCCTGAGGACCTTGTCGAAGGCGCGCACCTCGATCTCGATGGCCTGGTCGATCGACGCCTGGATGCCGTCGTCCACGGCCTCGATGATGAGCCGCGAGGCGATGGGCGGGCGCTTGACGATCTCCCGCGCGAGCGCCTTGGCATCCGCGAGCGTCTCGCCCTCTTTCGACAGCCGGTTGGCAAGCCCGATCCGGTAGCACTCCTGGGCAGGAACCTGCGTGCCGAGAATCAGGTGCTCGAGCGCGCGCCCCCGGCCGATCAAGCGCGGGAACCGCTGCGTGCCGCCGTAGCCGGGAATGATCCCGAGGTTCGACTCCGTCTGCCCCATCCGAGCCGTCTCCTTCAGGATGCGGATGTGGCAGGCCATGGAGATCTCGCAGCCGCCGCCCAGCGCATGCCCGTTGATGGCCGCGATGACGGGCTTCGGGAAGCGCTCGATGCGGCGCAGGACGGAATTGCCGAAGCGCAGGAAGGCCGCGACGTCGGGGCCCGAGAAAGCCGAGCCCAGGTCCGCGCCCGCGCAGAAGATGCGGTCGCCGGCGCCGGTGACGATGAGGCACAGCACGGCCGGATCGGTCTCGAGCTCGGACAGGGCCGCGTTCAGCTCTTTCATCAGCGTCTCGCTGATGGCGTTGGCGGGAGGCCGATTGAGGGTGATGACCGCGAAGGAGTCCTCGCGGTCCACGAGCAGGGTCTCATACGGCATCGACGGTCTCCTGGGCGGCTGGCATGGCCACGCCCTGCAGAAAGATCTCGGCCACGGCGTCGGCCGTGTCCACGAGACGGTAGCCTCGCTTGCCGAGCACCCACGACGTCGCCATCTGGTCCATGGCGCCGAACAGCATCTTGGTCGCGACCTTGACGGACCCGCCCAGGCGGAAGCGTCCTTCGGCCACGCCTTCCTCGAGCACCGAGCTGATGAGCCCGAAGTAGGCGCCGATCTCCTGCCCCGAGGCGCCGCGAAAGAACTTCTGGCCCTGGCGCAACTCCACCTGGAGCACCTCGGCCAGGTCCGGGTCCTCTTCCAGCAGGCGGAAGTGCAGCGACACGAGCCGCCGCACCTTGCGCGCGGCGTCCGGCTCGCCGGCGATGGCCTTGCCCATCGCGTGGACGAACTCCGTCATCTTGTCGCGAAAGAGCGTGACGAGAATGTCGTCCTTGGTCTTGAAGTAGAGATAGATGGTGCCGGCGGCGATACCGGCCTCGCGGGCGATGTCCGAGACCCGCGAGTTGTAGTACCCCTTGCGGGCGAAGACCCGCACGGCGGCTTCGATGATCTGTTGGGGCTTGTCGGGATCACGCATGACGGGTGGCTGAACCGCCGTTCATTCTACGGGCGGTGGTGGGTCGAGTCAATCCGCTTCCCTGGAAACTGCGCGATCAGGACCGCCGGGCGAGCAGCGAGTCGACGTAGGAGCGCACGCGCACGAAATCGGCGGCCGGAAGATTGGCGAAGACCAGCACGGCGCCGTGCGCATCCACGTCCCACACGACCGCGCGAAGACTCATGGGACCGAGACCGTCCCTGGGCACGAGCAGGGCCGTCACCAAATCGCCCGGAGTCAGCGGCTCGCGCGTGACGATGCGTCCGCCGAATGCCGAGAGGTCGATCGTCCGGCCTTCGGTCGCCGCGCCGTGGCCCTCGATCCGGATGGGCAGGTCGATCTCTACGCGCTCGGCGCGGCGCCGCATGTCCCAGGTGGGCACCACGGTCCTGAGCCGCTCCGACTGCGACGGGCTCAGCGTGCCGAAATCCACGCCGACGCCCTCCGGGTCCCGTCTCACGACCTGCGCCGCGACCTCGATGTCGCCGCCGCCGTGGGGTAGCGTGAGCCGAAGCCGCACGGCGTCTCCCACCGCCACCTCCGGGCCCACGCGGAGCTTCAGGCCCGAGAGGCTCACGTCGATGACTTCGCCGGGAAGGGTGCGGCCCTCGGTATCCTGGACGATGGCGGGCCACGGCGCGGTCACGCGCGGATGGCGGCGCCGCTCTGCGGCCGGCACGACGGCGCCTCCGCTCCGGGCTTCCTCGTCGGGCTCGCGCGAGGCAGGCATCACGACTCACCTTGACCGCGCAGCAGAGGCGTGTCAAGCCCGCGCCGTCAGGTCTCGGCGATGATCGAGCCGGCGTGCTCCTTGACCCCTCCGGAGCCGGCGCGTAGGATGCGGGCCCATGGGCGTCAAGTATCGCGTGGGCATCATGCCGGGTCCGTGGCCTTCCGGCCCCGACAGCGCGCAGTTCCTCTTCGACCTTGCCGAGCTCTGCGAATCGAGCGATATCGACTCGATCTGGCTCTCCGACCGGCTGTCGTCGCCGGTCCCGGTGCCGGAGGTCATGACGTCCCTCGCCGCCATCGCCGCGCGCACGGAGAAGCTCAAGTTCGGCCCGAGCGTGCTCGTGCTGCCCTATCGCACCCCCGTGGTGGCGGCCAAGGAGATGGCGACCGTGGACTGGCTCTCGCGCGGGCGCCTCTTCCCAGCCGTGGGCGTGGGCGTCGAGCTGCCGCGCGAGTTCGATGCCTCCGGCGTGCCCTTCAAGGAGCGCGGCCGCCGCACCGACGAGGCCATCAAGATCCTGCGGCTGCTCTGGACCGAGGACGAGGTGTCGTATCAGGGCGAGTTCTTCAAGCTCGATCGCGTGACCATATTCCCCAAGCCCTGGCAGCAGCCGCCCCCTATCTGGATCGGCGGCAAGAGCGAGGCGGCCCAGAAGCGCACGGCCCGTCTGGGCGACGGGTGGATCCCGTCCTTCATCACGCCCGACGAGTTCCGCGTCGGCGTCCAGCGCGTGCAGGACCTGGCTGCGGCCGAGAAGCGCCACCTGCCCGACGATCACTTCGGCACGCTCATCAACTATGCCGTGGCGCCGAGCGAGGCCGAGGCCTGGAGCATGGCCCAGCCCTACATCCCGCGCGGACGCGTGGACGAGACGACCATGCGCGCGTGCACGGCCTTCGGTCCGGCCGAGATCGTCGCCGCGCGCATCGAGGAGTACGTCAAGGGCGGCGGCTCCAAGTTCATCCTGCGGCCGCTGTGCCCGCCCGAGCGCATGCTGGAGCAGCTGGCGCTCGTCGCCGAGCAGGTCATCCCCGACTACCACCGCCGCTAGATCCCGCGACGAGGAGCCTGCCCGCCCCGGGCTCACGCCGGGGTCAGGATCTCGGCCAGCAGCGTGGGATCGATGTTCCCGCCCGAGAGCACGACGCCGACGCGAGAGCCGGCCGGCATCGGCACCTTGCCCGCGAGGAGCGCGGCCGCCGGCACGGCGCCGGTCGGCTCCACGAGGATCTTGCCGCGAAGCAGGAGGAAGCGGACCGCTTCCGCGATCTCCTCGTCGGACACGAGCAGCACGTCGGTCACCGTCCGCTGGTTGATCGGGAACGTCAGCGCGCCGGGCGAGAGATTGCGGATGCCGTCGGCGATGGTGGGCGGCGGTGCGATGCTCACGCGCTCGCCCTTCTTGAAGGACAGATACGTGTCGTTCGCGGTGTCCGCTTCCACCCCGAAGATCTTCGCCGAGGGACGGAGGGCCCGGGCCACGGTGCTGCAGCCGGCCATGAGGCCGCCGCCACCCATGGGCGTGAGCAGCGCGTCGAGGTCGGGCACGTCCTCCATCAGCTCGAGGGCCGCCGTGCCCTGCCCCGCCATGACCGCGGGATCGTCGTACGGTGGCACGAGCATGCGCCCGGTCCTCTCCACGAGATCCCGCGCGCGCTGCTCGCGGTCTTCCGTCTGCCGGTCGTAGAAAACCACTTCCGCGCCGTAGCCCCGCGTGGCCTCCACCTTCAGCCCGGGCGCGTCCGTGGGCATCAGGATGATGGCCGACGTGCCCGTGAGCTGGGCCGCCAGCGCCACGCCCTGGGCATGATTGCCGGAGGAGAAGCCGACCACGCCTCGGCGGCGGTCCTCCTCACTGAGGGACAGAAGCTTGTTGAGCGCCCCGCGGATCTTGAAGGCGCCCGCACGCTGCAGGTTCTCGCACTTGAAGAACACGCGCTGGCCGCACCGCTCGTCGAACGAGCGGCTCGTGATGACCGGTGTCCGATGCACGCGCCCCTTGAGACGCGCCGCCGCCGCGCGAACCTCGTCGATGCTCAAGCCGCTCATGAATTCTGCTCCTTGGTTGCGCCTGCATGAACACCAGTCGCCCGCCCAGGGACGACGGCGATTATAGAGGAGAGTCGCGCCCGCACGGTATACTTCACCCGATGCGACTGCTCGCCGCGCTCCTGGCCACGGCGCTCCTCCTGCCGGCCTGCACCCTCGTCGACATCGAGCTCCAGCCGCGGATACGACCGCTCGAGGAGGAAACGGTCGAGGGCGACGGCAAGGCCAAGATCCTCCTCATGGACATCTCCGGCGTGCTGGCCGACGAGACGGGCAGCATCGTCCTCGGCACGCCTCCGCCGCGGGTCCCCATCGTGGCCCGGGTGCGCGAGGAATTGCAGAAGGCCGCCGAGGACGAGAACGTCAAGGCGCTGATCGTCCGCATCAACAGCCCGGGCGGCACCATCACGGCCTCGGACCTGATCTACCGAGAGATCGACACGTTCAAGACCAAGCGCAAGATGCCCGTGGTCGCGATCATGATGGACGTGGGTGCCTCCGGCGGCTACTACGCCGCCCTCGCCGGCGACACCATCATGGCCCTGCCCACGACGGTCACGGGCAGCATCGGCGTGGTGATGCTCACGGTGAACGCGCAGGGCCTGCTGGAGAAGATCGGCGTGGCCCCGCTCGCCATCAAGTCGGGCGCGATGAAGGATGCCGGCTCGCCGTTCCGCCCGCTCACCGAGCAGGAGCGCGCGGTCTTCCAGTCCGTGATCGACGCCATGTACGGGCGGTTCGTGGCGCTCATCGTGAAATCGCGCAAGCTCACGGAGGAGCAGGTCAAGGGCGCGGCCGACGGCCGGATCTACACGGCCGCGCAGGCCAAGGCCCTGGGCCTGGTCGACGAGATCGGCTACATGGACGACGCGGTGGCCGCCGCGCGCAAAGCCGCGGGCATCAGCGAGGCCCGGGTGATCATGTACCGGCGCCCGAAGGAATTCCGGGCCAACTTCTACTCGGCGGCGCCCATGCCGACGCCCGGGATGGAATCCTCCCTGCAGCAGCTCACCGCCGTGGTTACCGGCTCGGGGCCCCGCTTCCTCTACCTCTGGTGGCCCTGACCCTCCCCTCTGCCGGCGCTGAGCGGCCCAGGGGCGCGCACGGCGGCCTCGGCGGTCAGGATCGCGGCAACGGCTTGCGGAAGGTGTCGTGGCATGCCGCGCAGGTGACGCGACCGTAGTCCTTGAGGATGTCCGCCACCGCCTTGTCGTCCTTGTTCTTGGCGGCATCCCGGAGACGCTCGGACCAGATCGTCATGTTCTTGGCCGAGGCCTCGAACTCGCTCCAGCGCTGCCAGATGTCCGGCTTGGCGTTCGACTTGTCCGACAGCGATCCCTCGGGAAAGAGCGAGGTGATCTGCATGGAGGTGATGGCCAGCACCTCCGCGTTCGACGCGATGCCCTGGATGTTGCCCGCCTTGACCTTGGCCTGGATCTCGGTCATCTCGGAGCCCTGGAGCCTCATGATTCGCTGACGATCGGCGACGATGTCTCCGGTGCCGACCATCCTCGGCGCCGATCCCGTGACGCAGCCAGCCGCGATCATCGATCCCGACACCATCACCACGATGCTGCGGCGCCACGTTGCTCGTGGGGGCATGTTCCCTCCTCGGAATATGGGATGGCCTCGCTACTCGATCTTGTTCTTGACGGCCGGAATGCTCTTGAGAAAGTGGGCGATCGCCTGGAGGTCCGCCTTCGTCAGGTCCTTGTAGCCGGCCAGCGTCCCCTGAATCACCTCGCCCATGAGGCCGCCGGCCACGTCGCCGTCCGGCCGATTGCCCGTGCTCAGATACGTGACGATCTGCTCTTCGGTCCAGTCGAGGCCCGTGCCCTTGTCGGGCGTGAGGTTGGCCGTGGCCTGCCCCTCGGGCCCGGTCTTCTTGGAATTGCCGGCCAGGAAGCGCGAGTTGTCGACCGCCATGGTCATGGCCGAGCGCGGCGTGTGGCACTCGCCGCAATGCCCGACGGCCCGCACGAGATACTCACCGCGGGCGAGCCCGGAGGTCGGCGCCGAGGGCGGCGGCGTCTCCTTGGCGGCAAAGGTCATCAGCCACGCGGGCAGGAACACACTCTCGAACATAGGGATGGAGATCTTCTTGGGCGGCGTGGCCCGGCTCACCGGGGGCACGCTCCGGAGGAACGCCACCAGCGCCTGCAGATCTTCCTGCGCCATGCCATTGAAGGCGGTGAACGGATGCACGGGCAGGAGGCGCTCCCCGTTCGGTCTCCGGCCCAGGCGGATCGCCGTCACGATCTGCTCGTCGGTCCACCCGCCGATCCCGGTCTTCGCATCCGGCGTGATGTTGCTCGAGTACACGGTGCCGAACGGCCCGTCGTACTTGCGACCGCCCGCATTGGCGAGGCCCTTGGGCTCCGTGTGGCAGCCGCACCCGCCGGTCGCGCCGAAGATGTACTTGCCGCGCGCGAGCTGGGCCGGGTCGGCGGCGCCGGCATCCGCGGCGAGCACCAGGACCGTCAGGACGGCGAGAAGCACGCTGGTCACGGCATTGCTGCAAACGTCTGCCGCTACCCAAGCGTTCCCATCCATCACCGCTGCGGCGCCTTGCCGCTGTATGCCACGTAGTCCTGCTCCTCGTTCCAGAGCAGCCAGTTGCTCTCTGCCTGCTCCCGCGTCAGCGGGCGATTCGGCTCGGGAGGGCCCGCCGGGGGCACGAGCACCTCCTGGTCCGCCGGCAGGTTCCGGGTCCACCTCGCGCTCGCGTCGGAGCTCCGGAGCTCGGCCAGCCCATGATGGGTTCGTACGAGAATCGAGCCGTCCCGGTGAAAGCGAAACCCTATGCCGCCGTCGCGAACCGCCACGCGCACGGGACCCGCGATGACCTCCACGGGCGCGACGGCGTGCATGCCCGGCGTCACCGCGACCCAGAGCCAGCCGCGGTCGAGCCGCACGAGGACCGGCTGCGGCTCCGGCGCACCCGCCGGGGGCGCCACGAAGAAGACCTGCGTCAGCGCCGCGAGCCGGATGGCGTTGCCGCCTGCCGTGCGGAGGGTGGCCCGCACCATGGGGTTGGTGCGGAGCCCATCGCCCACGTCGAGCTGATCGCGCAGCTCGACGGTATTCCATTTCGTATCGCCCTTCTTGTACCAGTCGGCCTTGCCGGTGAGCGTGACCACGGTCGCCGGCAGCTCGCGCGGCTGCGCCGCGGCCGCGCCTGCCCACATGGCCAGCATCGTGACGAGCACGGCCACGCCGTTCATGCGTCTCATCACTCCGGGTCCTCCACCTGGTCGTCCCCTACCGGCCGGTCCAGTTCGGCGCCCGCTTCTCGAAGAACGCCCGGATGCCTTCGCGCGCATCGTCGGACAGCGCCACCAGCGTGAGCAGCTCCCGCAGGTACCGAAGGGCGGCGCCGTACTCCATGCCGGCGGAGGTGGCCGCCGCTTCCTTCGCCAGGCCCAGCGCCGTCGGGGAGAAGCCCGCCAGCGTGCGCGCGAGGCCGGCCACGGCGGAGGCGAGCTCCCCGCGCGGCACGATGCGGCTCACCAGCCCCATCTCGTAGGCCTCGCGCGCGCTCACCTGCTCGCCCCCGAGGATCATGAGCATGCCGCGCTTGCGTCCCACGCTCCGCAGAATCGGCGCCATGACGATGAGAGGCAAGAGCCCGATCTTGATCTCCGGCAACCCGAACACCGCATCGTCCGCCGCCACCACGATATCGCAGCCGGCCGCGAGCCCGCAGCCGCCCGCCAGCGCGTGGCCGTGAACCTTCGCGATCACCGGTGTCTTCATGCGGGCCAGCAGCTCGAGGATGCGCGCGAGCCCGCCGAAGCTCTCCCGCGCCGCGAGCGTGGTGCCGCGATCGCCCACGCCCTTGAGGTCGGCGCCGGCGCAGAAGGCCTTGTCCCCCGCTCCTTCCAGCACGATGACGCGAGCGGCGGAGTCTGCCTCCAGCGCCGTCAAGGCGGCCTCGAGCTCCTGGATGAGGGCCGCGCTGAGCGCGTTGCGCACCTCGGGCCGGTTCAAGGTCAGGGTGGCCACGCCCTCCGCGACGTTCACGAGGAGCGTCTCGTAGGTCGCGCTCACGCGGCATCCTCG
>Ga0335070_10001077_pt1 | contig 31249 bp, 30 predicted proteins | sample Lox_Sample_13_FD_206722 | JGI IMG/M metagenome (GOLD analysis project Ga0335070, IMG submission 206722) | Soil microbial communities from Loxahatchee National Wildlife Refuge, Florida, United States - Lox_Sample_1.3 | ecosystem: Environmental > Terrestrial > Soil > Wetlands | place: USA...
AGGCTATGCCTAAACTCTATAAGGAATTATTTGCGATTCAAAAAAAGCTTGAGAAACACTATACCGACATGCAGGACATAGAGTTCACGATCGAGGACGGAAGGCTCTGGATGCTCCAGACAAGGGTTGGCAAAAGGAATGGCCAAGCCGCCATTCGCATGGCCGTTGAGATGGCGAAATCGAAGCTCATATCAAAAGAGACAGCACTCCTCCGTGTTAAGCCTGAGCAGATAGACGAGCTCCTTCATCCAAGTGTCGCCCCCGTGGCCGAGAAGAAGGCCTTTGAACTTGCGAAGGGCCTTCCCGCAGGCCCCGGCGGTGCCGTCGGACGGATTGTTCTCACCGCCGATGACGCCGAGGCATGGGCGAAGAGAGGTGAGAAGGTCATCCTTGTGAGGAATGAAACATCTCCCGAGGACGTGCACGGAATGCATGCTGCCGAGGCAATCCTTACGGCAAAGGGTGGGATGACAAGCCACGCGGCCCTTGTTGCGAGGGGCTGGGGCAAATGCTGTATCGTCGGGTGCTCTGCCCTTATTATCGATAATCGGCAAAAGGAAATCCGTGTGAACGGGAAGGCATTGAAGGAAGGCGATTGGATAACGCTCAACGGCACAAAGGGAAGAGTATACGAGGGGAGACTCGATCTTTTGCCCGCCGACCCTGAACACAATCCCTGGTATAAAGAACTCATGAAATGGGCCGACCAGTTTAGGACCCTCAAAGTAAGGACGAATGCCGATACGCCAAATGATGCAACAGTTGCTAGGACCTTCGGCGCCGAGGGGATAGGCCTCTGCAGGACTGAACATATGTTCTTCGGTCCCGACAGGATAAAGGCAGTCAGAGAGATGATCCTTTCCGACACCATAGAAGGAAGGAAAAGAGCCCTCGCAAAACTCCTTCCCTATCAGAAAGAAGACTTTATCGGCATATTCAGGGCCATGGACGGGCTGCCGGTCACGATAAGACTCCTTGACCCGCCCCTCCATGAGTTTCTGCCGCACACCGACAGGGAGCTCGATGAACTTTCAGAGGAGATGGGGGTATCCTTTGATCAGTTGAGCGCAAAGAACAGATCCCTTCATGAGTTCAATCCGATGCTCGGACACCGCGGCTGCCGTCTTGGCGTCACCTATCCGGAAATATACGAGATGCAGGTGCAGGCCATCACGGAGGCTGCCTGCGAACTCGCGAAGCAAAAGGTCAAGGTCATACCAGAGATCATGATCCCCCTTGTGGGCCACGTGAATGAACTCGCCGTAATGAGGACGCTAACGGTGTCCACGGCTGAAAGGGTTCAGAAAGAGTACAAAGTCAGGGTTCCTTACACCGTGGGCACCATGATAGAACTGCCTCGTGCCTGCACCACGTCCGATGAGATAGCATCACAGGCAGACTTTTATTCCTTCGGTACGAATGATCTTACCCAGACGGTGTACGGTCTTTCGAGGGACGATGCCGGAAGATTCCTTCCCTTTTACATAGAGAGCGGTCTGCTGAAGGAAGATCCCTTTATCTCGATCGATACGAATGGAGTCGGCGCCTTTATGAGGATCGCTGTCGAAAAGGGCAGGAAGGTCAAGAAAGACCTCAAGATGGGGATATGCGGTGAGCACGGCGGCGAACCGAAATCTGTCGAGTTCTGCCACACCCTGGGACTCAACTACGTCAGCTGCTCGCCTTACCGGGTGCCGATTGCACGCTTTGCCGCAGCACAGGCCTCGCTGAAAGAGAAGAAGAGATAATTCGGGTCGCTACAGGCAAAGGGAGAGTAGAGATTCTGCGACGCGCCGAGACTGATTGCCGGAGAGGGGAAGAATGCGGCCATCCACTACCGTTTCTCGGTCTACCCTTGCCTGAATGATCTCTGTCGCAATATGTTATTATAAAAAATACTACGTTCGAGAAAGGCGGTGATGGTATGTCACTTGAAAAGGAAAGGAAACAGACGCTCATAGGCGAATACAAGATTCACGAAAAGGATACGGGCTCACCGGAGGTTCAGATAGCAATTCTGAGCGAGAGGATAACCTATCTCACCGAGCATTTTAAGGCCCACAAGAATGACCACCATTCTCGCCGCGGACTCTTGAAGCTTGTCAGCCAGCGGAGAAGCCTCCTGGATTATCTGAAAGGCAAAAACAAGGAACGCTACGAAAAAGTTGTAGAGCGATTAGGGCTCAGGAGATAGGAGAAGGGTATTAATGACTACAGTAGAGGTTGACGTTCGAGGCAAAGCACTATCGATTGAAACAGGAGAAATAGCGAAACAATCAGACGGTTCTGTTGTTATCAGATACGGTGATACCGTACTTCTCGCCACGGCAGTTGCTAACAAAAAGATCAAAGAGGGCCTTGATTTCTTTCCCCTTACCATAGATTACCAGGAGAAGACCTTTTCAGCCGGAAAAATACCCGGCGGATACTTCAAACGCGAGGGAAGACCGACGGAAAAAGAGGTACTCACTTCCCGCCTCATAGACCGGCCGATACGACCGCTCTTCCCAAAGGGTTTTCTGTCCGAGACACAGGGCATCGTCTCTGTCCTCTCCTACGGCGAAGAGAACGTATCCGATGTCCTCGGGATAACAGGAATGTCAGCGGCTTTGGTCATTTCTGACATCCCCTTTGAGGGGCCCGTTGCGGGCGTGAGGGTCGGCCTCCTGAACGGTGAACTGATCATCAATCCCGCCCTTTCGGAATTGGAGAACCTTGAACTCAATATTGTCGTTGCAGGTACGGAAGATGCCGTTCTGATGGTCGAGGGAGGCGCGTCGGAGGTATCGGAAAAGATCCTCCTCGATGCCATTGAATTTGCCCATTCCGAGATCAAACGGATTGTGGCAGTCCAGAAGGAGTTGAGGGCTCTCGTCGGCAGGCCGAAGAGGACCGTCGTCGAGAAGACAGTGGACGAAGAACTCCAGAGGAGTGTCCGGGAATACGCCCTCGAACGGATCAAAGAGCACATTATGATTCCGGGAAAGCAGCGTCGCCAGGAAGCCCTCGATATTCTCCTGGATGCAACGCTGAAGCATTTCGAGGCTGATGAGAAGGGGCTCACCAAGGACATCGCAGATATCTTCTTTGACATAGAGAAAGACCTTGTACGGAGGATGATTATCGACGATGGCATACGGTCGGACGGCAGGAGACCCGATGAGATTCGACAGATAACATCGCGCGTCGGCTTCCTTCCGAGGGCCCATGGTTCGGCCCTCTTTGTGAGGGGTGAAACGCAGGCCCTCGTTGCGGTCACTCTCGGCACTGCCGATGATGAACAGAAGATCGAGACCCTGGAAGGAGAGACGTATAAGACCTTCATGCTTCACTACAATTTTCCGCCCTTCAGTGTCGGTGAAGTGAAACCGTTGCGGTCTCCCGGTAGACGTGAGATCGGCCACGGCGCCCTCGCCGAGCGTGCGATGAAACCGGTGATACCTTCGAAAGAGGCTTTCCCCTATACGATACGGGTTGTCTCCGATATCCTGGAATCGAATGGGTCCTCTTCCATGGCGACGGTCTGCGGCTCGACCCTCGCGCTCATGGATGCGGGAGTGCCGATCAAGGCCCCCGTTGCCGGTATAGCCATGGGAATGATCCAGGAAGGCAGCAAGACTGTTGTCCTTACCGATATCCTCGGTCTTGAGGATCATCTCGGCGATATGGATTTCAAGGTCACGGGGACAGAGGCAGGGATCACGGCATTCCAGATGGATTTGAAGACAGGCGGTGTCAGTAAGGACGTTATGGCCAAGGCCCTCGAGCAGGCGCGGCAGGGAAGACTCTTTATTATCGGAAAGATTAAGGAGGCCTTGTCAGCACCACGGGAAAATCTTGCCCCCCATGCCCCGAGAATCTATACCATGCAGATCGACAAAGAGAAGATCCGCGAGGTTATCGGGACGGGAGGGAAGGTAATCCGGGGTATCATAGAGCAGACAGGCGTCAAGATAGACATCAACGATGCAGGAATCATCAATATAGCCTCTGCCGATGAATCCTCAGCAGAGAAGGCTATCAATATCATTAAAGGCATTATCGCTGAGGCTGAGTTGGGCGCCATTTACCACGGCAAGGTGAAGAGGATTATGGACTTCGGCGCCTTTGTCGAGATCCTTCCGGGGACAGAAGGACTCCTCCATATATCGCAGATTGCCGAGAAGAGGATCGCGAAGGTTACCGACGAGCTCCAGGAGGGAGATGAGGTACTCGTCAAGGTGATCGAGATCGATAAAATGGGAAGAATCAGGCTCAGCAGAAAAGAAGCGATGAGGGAAAGGGAAGGAAGATAAGGGCTCTCTCTTCCCCTCGGTGTTCTTGGCTCGGACGTATGCAGCCGGCCTGAACCTAGTTTTCCGTTGTCGGGCGATACCCGCTCGATAATCCTTAGGAGACGAAGGGACGGTGCACCGTGCCTCGTGCTTTCGTTGAACTCACGGATCCTGAAAGAGCCGGCGGAGACCGACGATGTTCAAAAAGTATCATCTTGACAATGGCATCCCCCTTGTTGCGGAGCAGATCCGGAATGTCCGTTCAGTCTCTCTCGGGATATGGGTGAAGGTCGGATCCCGTTACGAATCGACGGACTCAAACGGCATATCCCACTTTCTCGAGCATATGTTCTTCAAGGGGACAAAGAGACGCTCCGCGCGCGACATTGCCGTTGAGATTGACTCCGTCGGAGGAGATCTCAATGCCTTTACTTCCCGTGAGGCAACTACCTTCTATGTAAAGGTTCTCGATGAGCACATCGAAAGGGGCATTGATCTCCTGACCGATCTTTTTCTCCATTCCACCTTCCCCGCTGGCGACCTCGAAAAGGAGAAGAGGATCATCAAGGAAGAGATTAAGATGGTCGAGGATACACCCGACGACTATATCCACGACCTGTTCTATCAGGCAATATGGGGCGACGAAGGCATCGGACAGTCGATCCTCGGCAGGAGAGAGACCATCAAGTCCTTTGGAAGGGATGATCTCATGGACCATATCAGGAAATACTACGGCACAAAGGACACCGTCATTGCATGCGCCGGGAACTTCCAGCCTGACAGACTCATATCCTCCCTCAATGAGACCCTCGGCGGTCTGAGGAGGGGTTCGGAGCCGAAAAAGGGCGGGAAGCCGCTCTTCTCCCCGTCGGTCGCAGTCCACGCCAAGGACCTCTCCGAGGCGCACGTCTGCATCGGCGTTGAAGGCATACCTCTCGCAAGCACTAACAGATATGTCCTCTATCTCCTGAATTCGGTCCTCGGCGCCGGGGTGAGTTCTCGCCTCTTCCAGGAGATACGGGAAACGCGAGGACTTGCCTACTCCATCTATTCCTTCCTCGCCTCCTATATCGACACAGGCTTGTGGGCCGTCTACGCCGGAACAGCAAGGAAAAGGGTTACCGAGGTTATTACACTCATCACGGAAGAAATGAAGAGCCTCAAAGATACCATTACCGACGTTGAACTCCAGAGGGCAAAGGATCAGATGAAAGGGAATCTTATTCTCGGCCTAGAATCCTCCAATAACAGGATGCAGAATATCGCTCGCCAGGAGATCTATTATGGACAGTACTATTCGCCGGAAGAGATCATCAGGGAGATTGAGGCGGTGAGTCTGGAGCAGGCAAGAGATCTTTCAGAGAGACTCGTTCAGAGCGGCGCCATGGCCCTCACCGTCCTCGGCCCCGTAGAGCGTTCGACAGTATCCGAACTGCCTCTTTGATCTCTTCTTCGGTGTTCCCTTTCCCTGTGCTGAGTCGTATGGCGGACAGCGAATCGTCATCTGAAAGACCCATGGCCTTGAGTACCGAAGATGGCTCTCTCCGCCCGGAGTGGCAGGCCGAGCCCGTCGATGCCACCACGACGCTCTTGAGATCCTGGAGCAGGTCGAGCGCATCGACACCTGCGATGGAAATGTTCAGGGTGTTCGGCAGCCTCAATGTTTCGTGTCCATTCAGTCGAACACCGTCAATTTCTTCGCAGAGACCGCGATAAAGGGTATCGGTAAGTCTCTTCGCCTGCAATGCCCTCTCGGTGATCTCGAGACGCGCCAGCTCACAGGCCTTGCCCAGACCGACGATTCCCGGTACGTTCTCTGTTCCAGGTCTCAGTCCCCGTTCATGCCCGGCGCCAAAGAAGAGGGGAGTAAGCTCCAGTCCCTTCCTGATAAAGAGTCCTCCGACTCCCTTCGGACCGTAGAACTTGTGAGGGACGATCGTCATCATATGAACCCCGAGAGCACCGGCGTTCACCGGAATCTTCCCCACGGTTTGTGCGGCGTCCGTATGAAATGTGATGCCCCTTTCCTGTGCGAGACTGCCGATCTCTTCAAGAGGCTGGAGAACGCCCGTTTCATTGTTGGCATGCATGATCGTTATGAGAACCGTATCCCGCCGCAGCGCCCTTTTCACCTCTTCTACAAGAACCCTCCCATCTCTGCCGACGCCGGCATAGGTGACTGAGAAGCCTCGGCTCTCAAGGTATCTGCAGGGATTCGTCACAGACGGGTGCTCAATGACAGACGTTATGACGTGTCCCTCACGCCGTGTCAGGGTCGTTCCCAGAATAGCGAGATTGTTTGACTCCGTTCCACCTGATGTGAAGAGGATCTCTTCGGCCGAGACACCGATCAGGTCCGCAACCTGAGAGCGGGCCTTTTCGAGAGACATCCGGGCCCTCACACCGGCATCATGGCTGCTCGAGGGATTTCCAAAGTCTGATCTGAGTGCCGACAGCATCACCCCGATAACCTCGGGGTCAACAGGAGTGGAAGCGTTGTTATCGAGATAGATCACTAAGCAAGATCCCGGTGAATGACGGTAACGTCGATGAGATCGTCTTTGATCATCTCGGCCATTCTTTCGGCAATGGCGGGCGACCGGTGTTTGCCTCCGGTGCAGCCGATCCCGATTGTCAGATATGCCTTTCCTTCAGCGACATACTGGGGAATAAGGAAATTCAATAACCCCGATGTCCTCTCCATGAATTCCCGGGCCCCCGGGCTTTGAAAAACAAAATCCTGCACGGCAAGGTCTGTTCCGCTCAAGTCTTTCAGCGCCGTCACAAAATGCGGATTCCGGAGAAACCGTACATCGAAGAGGATATCGACGTTCTGGGGTATGCCGAATTTATGACCGAAGGATATCAGGGCCACCGCGAGCGCAGCGTTCCCTCCAGTCACCTTGAAGAGCGAAGAGACGAGATGCCGCAACTGATGGGGGGTATAGGCCGAGGTGTCGATAATTCTTGTTGCCTCTGCCCTTATCGGCAGGAGCATGGCCCTTTCCATATCAATGGCCTTTTCGATATTCAGGTCCTCAGATACCAGAGGATGGGGTCTCCTCGTCTCCTTGAATCTTCTGACGATCGCCTCCCTTTCGGCTTCGAGAAAGATGATCTCGAGGTTGTATTTTTCACGCAGGACTGTAAGGACGGAATCGAGGGCAGGGAGGAATTCCTTTTCCCTGATGTCAACACCGATTCCTACCCTGTCGTTATGGCTGTCAGCAGTAATGATGGAGGTGAAGCGCTCCATGAGCGTCACCGGAAGATTGTCGACGCAGTAAAAGCCCTGGTCCTCAAGCGCCCGCAGCGCAACGGTCTTGCCGGAACCGGCAAAACCCGTTATGATGACGACTGTCGGTCTCATTTCCCTGTCACGCAGGACTTAAGGTGAAAGGTGATGGTACAAGCTGTAACGTATCGTTAACGGTAATCGTTACCTCAGCATGTATTTTGCTATTTCGCCGGTTCTATGAGGCCGAAGTGACCGTCATCCCTCCGGTAGATCACGTTTATGTCCCCGCTCACATCATTCGTGAAGATGTAAAAATCCCTCCCGAGCATGTCCAGCTGCATCGCGGCTTCGTCAGGACTCATGGGCTTCATGTCAAACCGCTTTTTCTTGATGATCCTCTCGGTTTCAGAGACTGCTGGACCTGCTCCTGACGGTCCGACAGAGGCCTTCCCTTCGCCCTTTCTGTGGGACACGAGCTTTTCCTTGTACTTCTTGACCTGTTTCTCCAATTTTTCGACGACCTCATCTATGGAAGAATAAATATCCTCGGTGGTCCCCTCTGCCTGGATCATCACTCCGTTCGCTTTCAGCAAGACCTCTGTCTTATGTCGGTATTTTTCGACGGTGAGGGTCACGGTCGCTTCCGAAATATTCGCAAGATACCGCTCAAACTTCTTCATCTTATCTTCTGCATAGCTCTTGAGCGCCGGGGTGACTTCAAGATGTCTTCCACTCACGATGACGTTCATATGGCCTCCTTTTTGATTGCTGAACCGCCCATTCTCGACCGTCCATTCCTAGTACGTCAGATTCATCTTTCTCCGCTGCCCTTGAGGGGGAATCCTCAGTTCTTCCCTGTACTTGGCAACCGTCCTCCTCGCTATCGTGATATCCTTTGTCTTGAGGAGCTCTACAATTCTCTGGTCGCTCATCGGCTTTTGAGGGTCTTCCTCGGAGATGAGTTTCCTGATCACATCCTTGACCGAAGTCGATGATACCGCTCCTGTGCCGCTTTGCAGGGCGCTGCTGAAAAAGAACCTGAAACCGAAGAGGCCGTGGTTGCATGAGAGGAACTTGTTTGATGTCACTCTGCTGATGGTGCTCTCATGCATACCGAGGGTCAGGGCCACATCCTTGAGATTCAGGGGTTTCAGGAAGGAAACATCCTTGTCAAAAAATTCTCTCTGGAAATCGAGGATGCACTCCGTCACCCGGTAAATCGTCCTGTTCCTCTGATCGAGACTCTTCAGGAGCCATACCGCTGAACGGAGCTTCTCCTCGACAAACTGCTTTTCTTCCTTCGAGAGTGTTTTCTTCGCCATGAGGAGCTTCCGGTACTGATTGCTCAACCTGATCCGCGGCAATCCCTCGTCATTGAGGATGATCTGGTACCCGTCCTCCGTTCGCATAACATAGACATCAGGAACAATGTACGCTGTGGCTGATGTTGAGAAGTTCCGTGCCGGCTTGGGCTCGAGGCCTTCGATAATGCTCACTGCCGTCATAACATCCTCAAGTAATGCTCCGTACTGTTTGGCAATCTGCTGATAGCGCTTCTTCTCGATGTCAGCCATGTTGTTAAGGATGATCTGCTCGGCAAGGCTGCCGGATAGGTTCATCGCCTTCAGCTGGAGGAGAAGGCACTCTTGGAGACCCCGTGCGGCGATTCCCGAGGGATCAAAGCTCTGAACATGGGCTATCGCCTGTCCGACCTGCTCGATGCCGGTCTTCAAAGCCGTGGCGATCTCTTCGTCAGAGGCTCGAAGATATCCATTCTCATCGATATTACCGATGATCATCTCCCCGATCTCCTTGATCGCTTCAGGAACATCGGAGAGCCGTAACTGCCACATGAGATGATCAACGAGGTCCGCCTCTTTGCTCATAAACTGTTCGAAGGAGGGGTGATCAACGGTACCGGGAGTGAAGTATCCCAGATCCCTGCCGTCGCTCCCCCGCTCATCGAAATAGTCTTCGACGCTCAGCCCCCCTGAAATGAGTCTCTCCAGGGGAGCTTCGGTATCGTCCGACACATTTGCAGGCTCTATGTTGTCAAGCTCCTCCCTGCTCAGTTCTTCCCTTTCTTCCGCCGCCTCCTCAAGGAAGGGGTTCTCGATGAGTTCCTGAGAAAGGGCATCCGACAGCTCAAGCTGGGGCATCTGGAGCAGTTTTATGGCAAGCTGCAGCTGAGGGGTGAGGACGAGTTTCTGGGAAAGTCGTAATTCTAATCTGCCTTCCAGCGCCATTAGAGTCGAAATTCCTTTCCCAGGTAAGACTCCTTGACCTCGGGGTTGGCAATGAGTTTTTCCGGGGCCCCTTCGTCCAGAATGCCGCCATTGCTTATGATATAGGCCCGATCAGTAATTGACAGGGTGTCCCTCACATTGTGGTCGGTGACGAGGATACCAAGACCCTTCTTCTTGAGATATTGAAGCATCTTCTTCAACTCTATTATAGCAATTGGATCTATTCCTGCGAAGGGCTCATCGAAGAGGATGAAGGTGGGATCGGTGGCAATGGCACGGGCGATCTCGGTCCTCCTCCTCTCCCCTCCGGAGAGTCGGTAGGAGTGCCGGTCAGCGAACTCCTTCAGACTGAACTCATCAAGGAGCTGCTCGACGCGCCCGTCCATCTCGTCTCCTTTCCATCCCCTGATTTCAAGCACCGCCCTGAGATTGTCCCGTACCGTCAATCGCCTGAAGATCGACGGCTCCTGGGGGAGATAACTGATGCCCTTGAGCGCCCTCCTGTACATTTGCAGCTTGCCGATGTCCTCGTTGTTCAGGAGGATGTTCCCTCTGTCAGGCCTTATGAGACCAACGATCATATAAAAGGTCGTGGTCTTCCCTGCACCATTGGGACCGAGGAGGCCGACGATTTCACCCGTCGAGACATAGATGCTGAGGTTCTTCACGACTTCCCTTCCGCGGTAACTCTTTGCAAGCTCCCTCGTCTCAAGGATATCCATTACTTGCCTTTCCTGTCCTTGATGAAAACCTTGCTGTTTTCAACAATCGACCGGTCTTCCTTCATAAGGTAGATCATCTTTGTGCCGGTAACGACGTTTCCCCCTTCTGCTGCCCGCGGCTCGCCGGTAAATACCACCTTCTCTTCGTCAGCAAAGTAAGTCGCAGCATCGGCAGTTATGACTCGTTCACTACGGATCAGCTTAACATTGCCCTCGGCATCTATCCTCGTTATGGCGCCGCCTTCGGTGTAGGTGACGAGCATCCGGTCAGAAGAGATGGTCATGTCATCGGACTTCGCAACGACAGTGCCTTCAAAAAGGGCAGTATGTGCCTTGTTGTCCGCCGTCAGCGATGAAGACGTTATGACGACGGGACCCTTTGTTTCAAGGGGTTTGTTCTCGGCGGAAACAACCGCACCACAGAGGCAGGCAAAAAGGAAGAGGAGAGAAGAGACAGCCGCACCACAGGCCTTCTTCGCCATAAACAGTCCGCTATCCCTGTTCCGGATGTTAATAAAATGTTGCCCTAACATTCTTCGTGAGTTTCAGTTTTTGGCCTTCGGTGGCAGACAGCCCATCACCCTCTATCCTGAACTTCCTGCCATCGATCATGACCCGGTCTTCTGAAGTGAGCAATCTAGTGGAGGGGTTCCACGCCAGACTCCTGGCAGATATCAGGGAATCTTTAATCCGTATCTTTATGTTCTCCTCGAGGAGGAGTTCCCTCGTCACCATGTTGTATCTTCCTGAGTCAGCGTCCAGCACCATCCCTTCCTTAATCGCATTGATGGTCACTGCATACATCCGTGCGACAGTTTCATCTCCGCTAAAATCGGCCTTACGGGCGGCAATAACCCATGCGTCACTGCCGCTTCTCTTGTTCACAATCCTCAACCCCTCAAAATAGGAATTTGTCTTCACGGAAGCATCTTTCCGGTACTCCTTTTCACCATTAAAGATAAAATAGAAGAGGATGAGCATGAGAAGTACGATTGCATATCCATATTTCAGTTTCACATAGAAAGTTTATCACAGAAAAAAGACCATAGTAAAGCAAATAATATACCAGAGGAGGGAGGACTCCCTTGACAAAAGAGGCGATTATCTCCTTCAGAGACCATCTCTTCCGCCTTCCAGGGCTGCTTTCAGTATGATTTCTCTTGACAACAGGCTATCCCATTAATATAATTAAGAAAAGCTGGTTATGGACCGTATTCATTCTCAAGTTTACTCTTTGCGAGGTATCTATGACAAAAGCTGATCTCGTTGACGCAGTATTCGGAAAGGTGGGACTTTCCAAGATCGAGTCCCAAAATATTATCGAGATGATCTTTGACACCATCCGACAGACCCTCGTCGAGGGAGAATCGGTAAAGGTCTCGGGTTTCGGCACATTCAATGTGAAGAAGAAGAATGCGAGAAGGGGAAGGAATCCCAAAACCGGCGCTGATCTTGAGATCACGCCGCGCAAGGTCATTACCTTCAAGGCGAGTAACCAGCTCAAAGACGTCGTAGAAAAGGTACATGAATAGATCCTCTGTTGAGAACATCGTTAAGGCCAGGCGGCCTTATCCCGACAAACTCTTTTACAAGATCGGGGAGGTGAGCAAGATAGCCGATGTGGAGCCCTATGTCCTGAGGTACTGGGAAACGGAGTTCCCCTTTCTGAGACCGAGGAAGAACAAGTCAGGGCAGAGGGTTTACGTAAAAAAGGACCTGGAACTCGTCCTTCAGATAAAGAAGATGCTCCATGAAGAGCGATACACCATCGAAGGTGTGAGGAAGAAGTTCGGAGAGAACGAACCGCCGAAACCGATACCAACCCCCGTCGTCCAGTCCTCGCCAAGAGAAGTAATCGAAAACGTCAAGAAGAGGCTCAGAGCGATCCTGAGCAGACTCCAGTAATCGGGGCGTAGCGCAGCCTGGTAGCGCACTCGCTTGGGGTGCGAGTGGTCGCCCGTTCAAATCGGGTCGCCCCGACCATATTTTTTAAGCTATGCTGACGCCTTCTTGCGGGCTAAGCCGCCTTACGATTCTTTAGATTCTTTCGGTGAGCTTCGAGAAATCGGCAATCATCAATGCCATGTCCCATATCTCTTTCAAAAGGGCAAGTCTGTTCAATCTGACTTCTTCCCTCTTGTCCATGACAAGGACAGCTTCAAAGAAACTGTTGACAGGCCCCGTCAGAGCCGAAAGGGCTTTCAGCGCGTCTTCGTATTTCCTCTCCCTTATTATGCCCTCGATCGCGGCCCTGGTCTTTGTTACCTCATGGTGCAGGGTTCCTTCCTCGGGCTCTGTGAAGAGTTCTTCCCTGACCCCGGGGATAGGGAGGTCCGGTATGATGTTGTTGATGCGCTTTACGGCAAGGAGGAAACTGTTGTATGCTGCCTCCCCCGTAAACTTCGTTATGGTGACGAGCCTTTCCTTGATTTCAGAAAGGGGAAGATCACCGACGAGGTGAAGGACGGACTGGATGATGTCCGTGCGATAATCCTGTGAAGCATAGAGTGCCTCGATCCTCTGAAGGAAGAACTTGAGCACCTCATCGGACAGGGAAGGCCTTTTCTCCTTTACACCCTCTTCCGCCCTTCTGAAGAGTTCCTTCAGAGTTATCGGGTATCCCTTCTCACTCAGAATGGCGATGACTGCCAATGCCTGTCTCCGTAAAGCAAAGGGATCTTCGGAACCGGTCGGGATAAGCCCAATCGCAAAAAATGAAACAACATTGTCTGTCTTATCCGCAAGGCTCACCACAGAGCCTTCATCCGTCTCAGGAAGCCCGTCGCCAGAATGTGCTGGCAGATACTGCTCCACAATCGCATCGGCGACAACCTTTCCTTCTCCGTCATGGAGTGCATAGTATTTGCCCATCAGTCCCTGGAGTTCAGGGAATTCACCCACGACACCGGTAATGAGATCAGTCTTGCTCAGCCACGCTGCCCTTTCGATCTTGGCCCTCTTCTCCGGGAAAAAGAGCCCTGAGAGGGATGATGCGAGTCTGACAATCTTCTCGGTCTTCTCGTAGAGGCTTCCGATCCTGTCATGGAAGGTTACCCGTTTAAGGTCCTCTATCCTGGCGCCGAGTGAGGTCTTCAGGTCGTCCTCATAATAGAACCGCGCGTCCTCGAATCTCGCTTTAATGACACGCTCTGACCCGGCCTGTATCGTCCCTGCGTTCTCCTCCTTGGTATTGCTGATAACAATAAAATGATTCCTGAGCCTTCCCCGCTCGTCTTCGATAGCAAAGAATTTCTGGTGGTCCCTCATGACCGTAATAAGCAATTCCTTCGGAAGGCTGAGGTAATCCGCCGGGAATTTGCAGAGGAAAGGCACCGGATACTCTGTAAGATAGGTCACGGTGTCGAGGAGAGCCTCATCCATGACCGGCATTCCTCCCACCGAGGCTGCAAGCCTCGTTATCCCCTCCGTGATAATCCTTCTCCTCGTCTCCTGATCGACGATCACATAGCTGTTCTCCATAAGGTGAACGTACGTCGATATCTCCTTCACAACAAAGGAACCCGGGGAGAGGAAGCGGTGGCCCTTTGTTATGTTTGCGCTCCGTATGCCGTCGATCTCGAAATGGATCGTCTCTCCGCCGAAGATCGTCAGTATCCAGTGAATGGGCCTGACGAACCTTAGGTTGCCGTCACCCCATCTCATCGATTTCGGAAAGGTCAGCGAAAGGATGACCTTCCGAAGGATCTCAGCCATGACGTCCCTGACAGCAACACCCTTCTGTTCGATAACGGCAACGAGGTATTCTCCCTTGTCCTTGACCCTTGTCACAAGGCTCGCCACTTCAACCCCCTGAGAAGCAGCAAAACCGACGGCGGCTTTCGTCGGCTTGCCGTCAGTGTCAAAGGCAGCCTTCCTGGGTGGGCCATAGACCTCTCTCGTCCTGTCCTTCTGCATCGCGGGGACGCCTTTGACGAGAAGGGTGAGCCGCCTTGGTGTTGCGAGGGTACGAATATCGGCGAAATCTATCGAATATTCATTGAAAGCAGCAATGGTCTTCTCTTTGAGCATGACCAAAGCGCCGGGGATAAACCGTGCCGGTATCTCCTCGGTTCCTATCTCCAGGAGAAGATCGTTCTTCAAGTCCTGCTCCTGAGAAGGGGGAACTCCATCTCTTCTCTCTGCCGGTAGTATGCCTCTGCGCAGAGCTTTGCGATCCCCCGAACGCGGGCGATATACCCTGTCCTCTCCGTCACAGAAAAGGCCCCTCTCGCGTCGAGGAGATTGAAGGTGTGGGAACATTTGAGACAGAACTCATAGGAGGGGAGGACAAGCCCAAGGCTGTTGAGCCTTCTCGCCTCCCTCTCGTATGCCTCAAACTGTTTCATGAGGAGATCGGTGTCCGCATAGTCGAAGTTGAACTTCGAAAACTCGACCTCACCGACGTAATGGACATCCCCGTACTTTATGCCGCCGCCCCAGTCGAGCTTGAAGACGTTGTCCACCTCCTGGAGATACATGGCGATCCTTTCGAGTCCGTAGGTGATCTCAAGAGATACAGGCTTCAGATCGATTCCTCCCACCTGTTGAAAATAGGTGAATTGCGTTATCTCCATCCCGTCAAGCCAGACTTCCCACCCCAGTCCCCAGGCGCCGAGCGTCGGTGATTCCCAGTCATCCTCTACAAATCTGATGTCGTGCTTCAGGGAATCTATGCCCAGGTAACCGAGGCTTTCGAGGTAGAGTTCCTGGCTCTCAACCGGAGAAGGTTTCAGGATAACCTGAAATTGGTAATAATGCTGTAGTCTGTTCGGGTTCTCACCGTACCTGCCGTCAGTCGGCCTCCTGGACGGTTCAACATAGGCGACCTTCCAGGGCTCGGGTCCTATGACCCGGAAAAAGGTGGCCGGGTGGAACGTGCCGGCCCCTACCTCGGTATCGTAGGGCTGGAGGAGGACGCAGCCTTTCTTCGCCCAGAATTCATGGAGTTTCAATATGACGCTTTGAAAGTTCATAATAGCATGAAATCATAATGGAAAGATTTGGCTTTTGTCAAATTATGGTATAATTTTTGCGATGGCTGATAAGCGCTTCATGAAGGGCAATGAAGTGATAGCCGAAGCCGCTATCCAGGCAGGTTGCCGCTTCTATGCAGGATATCCGATAACCCCCCAGAACGAGATCCCTGAGTATCTGTCGAAGAGGATGGAGGACGTCGGCGGCGTTTTTATCCAGGCAGAGAGTGAAGTGGCGGCAATCAATATGGTTTACGGCGCAGCTGCCTGCGGCACCAGGGCGATGACCTCTTCGAGCAGCCCCGGCATAAGCCTGAAGCAGGAGGGGATCTCATATCTTGCAGGAGCTGAGCTCCCTGCTGTCATTGTAAACATGCAGAGGGGCGGCCCCGGTCTCGGCAACATTTCGGGGAGTCAGGCAGACTACTTTCAGTCGGTGAAAGGCGGCGGCCATGGCGACTACCGGCTCCTTGTCTATGCGCCTTACAATCTTCAGGAGCTTTGGGAGCTCACGATGCTCTCCTTTGATAAGGCCGACGAGTACAGGAATCCCGTCATGATCCTTGCTGACGGAATCCTGGGCCAGATGATGGAACCCTTTTCCCCGACACCCTACGTAAAGCCCGATCTCCCTGAGAAGACGTGGGCCTTGACGGGATGCAGAGGGAGAGAACCGAACGTCGTCAAGTCCCTTTACATGGGTGACGGAGAATTGGAATACCGGAACACCATTCTTCAGAAAAAGTTCGGCCGGATGAAGGACAAGGAAATACGGTACGAAGCAACAGCCACCGATGATGCCGAATTGATTGTCGTCGCCTTCGGCATTGCGGCGAGGATCGCCCTTTCTGCCGTGCGAAAAGCGAGAACCGACGGCCTGAAGGTGGGCCTCTTCAGGCCTATTACGCTCTTTCCCTTTCCCGAGAAAGAACTCCATGGTTTTGCAGGGGAAAAGAGAAGATTCCTCGTTGTCGAATTAAATGCCGGCCAGATGGTTGAAGATGTCAGACTCTCGGTCAACGGCAGATCAGAGGTCCACTTCTACGGGCGGCCGGGCGGCGCCATCGTCACACCCGAAGAAGTTCAGGAGCAGATTCAGAAGTTACAGGAATAACCCATCGTATATCCATAATCCATCTCGCCGGGACCAAAGCACTGGAATTACGTGCAGAGATCAGGACTTCACCTAACAGACACCGTATCACTGCCTATGAATTCGATTCGAAACGAGGACTATTCAGGATTGGCTATCTGAGAACACATCCTTCCTCTAGCCGTTATTTTCGTAACCTGTTAAGATAATTCATGTTACCACTGATAATCGAGACCGGATATTCCTCAGTTAAAAAATAATGAGGTGTCCAAAGTGTAACTTTGATCAGTCCGACGGCGGAACTGAATGCGCAAAATGCGGAATCGTGTTTGCGAAGTATCTGGCAATACAAAATCACGCATCTGATATATCTACGATTATTCTCCATCCCGGCTCCTCTGGGGAAGCACATGACAAGTCAAATAGACTAAGAGCATATCTTGGAAATGTGTTTTTTCACGCCGACGCCGAGATCAATGTATTTTACTTGATCGGAAGAGCACTTGTGCTGCTGCTAATTATTGTCTGGGGCCTGAAGTATATTTTTTCTTCTTTAGAGAGCAATTATTCCGGAAGCAGTTTCATGCATCTCATCAATCTTCCCTTTCATGAGGCTGGCCATGTCATATTCCGTATCTTTGGTCAATTCATGATGACGTTGGGTGGGAGCCTCACACAGTGCGTGGTGCCTCTCATATGTCTTTTGACGTTTCTCATGAAGACAAGGGACCCGTTTGCTGCTTCAATCTCGTTGTGGTGGCTGGGGGAGAACCTGATAGACCTGGCGCCATACATAAACGATGCGAGAGCGCTCAAGTTGATGCTCTTAGGCGGTGTGACCGGTCGGGATGTTGACGACTACCATGATTGGGAGTTCATATTGCGCAAGCTGGGATTGCTTGAATATGACCACCTGCTGGCCAAGGCAGCGCATATGGTCGGAGCATTCATGATGATCTGCGCGTTTATATGGGGGGCAGGTGTGTTGTTAACCCAATACAGGAATCGTCACTCGGACTAGAGAAAAAGCAACAGCGTTCATATGGTCATGACGGATTATCTTCTTCCTGTAGTCCGCAAATGTGTAACCTGATATAATAATGCATAGTACAAATTATAATAGATGGAGGATACAGTGGATGTCCTTCTAGCGCTAGCAGGGTTGGGAATAGCGATATGGGCCATATCTACTTTGTTTTCACCACCCAAGAAGCATAAGGACTTTACCTTGCATGACCGTGACGAGGCAACAGCTAGAGCCTTGGGTGGAGGAAGTGGACCACCTGATTTAACTAAACTTGAGCCTACGGTAAAAGAAGAAAAGCGAAAAAGACATAAGGGTGATCAGTAGATCATCATGTAAGATGTCCTTCCTGAACTCTTCATCTCTGCTCTCTGATATAATTGTGCATAGTACACCAAGTAATTCTTGGAGGGACAACGGTACTTGGCTGCGATTCATGTATCAAATGTCAAAATGTTCGGATTAAGGTTAAGAGAAATAATAGTCTTTTTATTGACGGTCTTCGTACTATTGTATTTTGGTTATAAGAAACAAACAGTCGCCCTAGTGATCGCATACCTCTTGTTGGTGCCGACACTTTATCTCATTAAGAAAAGGAAGAAGCTATCCTATTGGCAAGAGAAATTTATTGCTTATCTCATAGGTCTTTCAATTTTTGCTTTCGTCATCCCCTTCGAAGATCTTCTCGCTTTGACTGTGGGCTCGCTTATCGCTGGGATAATAATATCCGTCGCAAAAAGCAGCAAGTGGAAGAAAGTCAATAAGGATGAAGAGATGCTTCCAAAATGGGAGGGAGAAGAGGAAGACAAAAGGGGAAAAACTTCTTGAACGATTTTGCCACGGAAGAAGCATTGCTGGACACCGCAACATACAGGAGATTTGGCATCACCAGCCTAATATTCGCTGTCGCGGGCTTGCTCTGGTTCGTGGTGTGTTTTTCTGCAAAAGAGGCACGATGGTGGAACTCTCTATGGTTCTTTCTGCTGATCTTCCTGTTCTCTGTTGTATCTGGCATTATTGGTCGTAGGAGCATTTGGGGTGTTCTTGGTGTTGTCTTCGGCGGCATAGGATCGTTGGTTGTCGGCTTTCTGCTGTATGTCGGGTAGGAGGAGTAGCTTCGGAAATCCGCAACAGTTTCATTTCTGTGAAAGTGCGGAGTCGTCGGTGTACTCCGCGATCCGACTGTTTCGGACATTGTCCGTCAGGTCAAGTAGCGGCAACTACAAATTATGGGCTATCCGATCTTCCCGAACTCCCTCTCAAAATAGCCTAATGTGAGGTCGTCATAGATGCAAAATTCGACAACTTCGAGGCTCGTCTTCGGATTCTCCTTCAGATATGTTGCTGCTTCCTTGACAAGTATCTCCGCGCACCGGTCCTTCGGGAATCCGAAGATGCCCGAGCTTATGGCGGGCAGGGAAATACTCTTGAGACCTTTCCCAGAGGCGAGCTTGATACTGTTCAGAACGGCATTCTTCAGCTTACTGTCTTCGTCGCCCTCTCCCATCCTCGGTCCTACGGCATGAATGACATACCGCGCCGGGAGTCTGCCGGCGCCAGTCACAGCAGCATTGCCCACGGGGACATAACCGATTCTGTCACTCTCCTCCTGGATAATCCGGCCCCCCTTTCGTACAATAGCCCCTGCAACTCCTCCTCCGTGCTGGAGATAAGAATTTGCCGCGTTCACAATTGCATCGACATCCCTCTCTGTTATGTCAGCCTGAACAAGACGAAGCGTTTTTCCCCAGATCACCTTTTCTCCCACGACTTTCATAGTTCCTCCGTAGAGAGCCCCTTGACGTGCTCTCTCTGTCAGCCTAACAATCTTTTTGAGCTCCGCTTCCGCGCCGTAACGATGTCCTCAGCAGACTCCGAGGAATTGTCGTACATACCCTGTGTGGAATAATACTAAAAAACGCGCTTTCTTACAAACAGATTCTTTATGTGATACAATAGAATAGTAAGACAGGGAGGATTCAGCATAGCAGCTGTTCACGGAAACATAACAGGCCTGAAAGGTTCGCAACTCCATGCCCTCGAAAGGATCTATCGGAGAAGGGTTCCCCGTGACAAGGTAATCACCCCTGAACTCGCGCGGTATCTCACAGGGTTATCATCATCAATCAATCGCCAGATCGGTCTGCTCATCACCCGGTCCGGCAATATCACCCATGTCATCGTGGGAGACGCGAAAGGTATCCTAATCCCTGAGCTCTCTCACTATCCCATCGGCAAGAAGGCGCTCAGGGGGATCAGGCTCGTCCATACCCATCTGAAGGGTGAACCGCTGAATCAGGACGACCTTACCGACCTCTCACTCCTGAGGTTTGACCTCGTCGCTGCCCTGGGGATCAAGGATTCCCTGCCGGACACGATCTCCCTCGCTCATCTCATGCCCCAGGACTCTGAGAGGTCCGTCGAGATAACACCTCCAGAGAATTTCCATCAGCTCAGCATGGACTTCTTCTCGTTCATCACCGCCCTCGACGGCGAGATGGAGAGAAGGAGAACCTTCAGTCAGGATGAAAAGAGGGAGAGGGCAATCCTTGTCAGCGTATCGACAAGACCAAGGTATGAGCAGGAGGATTCGATCGAGGAACTCAGAGACCTCGCCTATTCGAGCGGAGTCCTTGTCCTCGATACGGTAATCCAGAGGCCGAAGGAAATCAACCCGCGGTTTCTCATGGGGGAAGGTAAGCTGAAGGAGCTTGTCATTAATGCCATGAACAAGGGCGCAACGATCCTGATCTTTGACCAGGCCTTGAACGCCTCTCAAACCAAGGCGATAGGGGAATCAACGGAACTGAAGGTTATCGACCGTCCCCAGTTGATCCTCGACATCTTTGCCCAGCGCGCCCACAGCAGGGACGGAAAGGTCCAGGTTGAACTTGCACAGCTCAAGTACCGCCTGCCGAGACTCACGGGGAGAGGCACGGCAATGTCAAGACTCATGGGAGGGATCGGAGGGAGAGGCCCTGGTGAGATGAAGCTCGAGATCGACAGAAGGCGTGTCCGTGACAGGATCGGTCTCCTCGAAAAAGAGCTCAAAGCCCTTTCGTGCGCGCGCAGACAGAGAAGGCAAAGGAGGATCGAGACGGGCATCCCCATCATCTCGATCGTTGGGTACACCAATGCCGGAAAATCAACCCTTCTCAATGCCCTCACGAGGAGCGAGATCTTTGTTGAGGACAAGATGTTCGCCACCCTCGATACGTCGAGCAGGCGGCTCAGGTTCCCTCGGGAGAGGGAGGTCATCATCACCGACACCGTCGGCTTCATCAGGGACCTTCCGAACGACCTTGTAGCGGCCTTTAAATCGACGCTCGAAGAACTTGAGGATGCGGACCTCCTCGTACATCTTGTCGATATATCAAATCCACGGTTCGAGGAACATATGGCATCGGTGGAACGAATACTCGAAGAGCTGAATCTCGCTCATAAACAGCAGCTTCTCGTCTTCAACAAGACCGACCGGGTATCGGCTGAAGTCGCTGCCAATGTCAGGATGCGTTTCAATGCCATCGCAATCTCCGCCGTCGACCCCTCAAGCCTGAAGCCTTTTCTTGATGCGATAGAAGCCCATCTCTGGGATAGCAAAATGGCAGTCGCAATAGTATAATAAAGGATTATTTCGGTAAAGGAGAAGAGAGATCTCATGGACTTTAAGCCTAAGTGGATCGCCTGGGAGATAACGAGGAGATGCAACCTTAGATGTGTGCATTGCCGTTCCTCCTCTGAAATGGAAGTGCAGGGTCATCCCGACTTTTCTACGGAAGAGGCCTTCAGAATCATCGACGACATATCCTCCTATGCACAGCCGGTCATGGTCCTGTCCGGCGGTGAGCCCCTCATGAGGAGCGATGTTTTTGACATCGCTCGATACGGCAGCGGGAAAGGTCTGAGGATGTGTCTTGCCACAAACGGCACCCTCATTACCGAGGAGATATGCGGAAGGATAAAGGACTCCGGGATGAGGATCGTATCGCTGAGCCTTGACGGATCGACGGAGGAGGTACACGACGATTTCAGGAATGAGAAAGGCGCCTTCGCGGGGATCGTGAACGCTGCGCGGTTATTCAGAAAGCACGACATCGAGTTCATCATTAACTCTTCCTTCACGAGAAGGAACCAGGAGGAGATACCAAAGGTCTACCGGTTTGCAAAAGAACTCGGGGCAACTGCCTGGTATATGTTCATGATCGTCCCCACCGGCAGAGGCGAAGAGATCATGAACGAGCTCATTTCGAAGGAGGACTATGAGGAGATCCTCGAATGGCATTACCAGATGGAGAAGGAAGAACACGATATGCTCGTGAGACCGACGTGTGCGCCGCACTACTACAGGGTAGTCCTCCAGCAGGCAAAGGAAGAAGGTGTCAGGCTTGAACGGAGGACTCTTAAGTTTTCGACAGGCGGATCAAAGGGCTGTATCGCTGGCCAGCTCATATGTCTCATCAATGTGGACGGCGATGTGCTCCCCTGCAGTTATTTCCCGAAGTCCGCGGGCAATATAAAGAGACAGTCCTTCAAGGACATCTGGGAGAACTCAGACCTGTTCCTGGAGTTGCGGGATTTCAAGAGGTATAAGGGAAGGTGCGGGTCCTGTGAATATATCAATGTCTGTGGCGGCTGCAGGGCGCGCTCCTATTCTGTTTACGGAGACTACCTCGAGGAAGAGCCCTTCTGCGGCTACCTGCCGGTGAAGATGGAGAAAAAGAAGGTTGCCCGCAACTGAAGGGCAAGGAGATGCAGCAATTTTTCATGAGAGGACACGCAGACTAAAGCTGAGGACCTTACCACGGACCTTCGTGACAGCTGTGGTATAAACTCTTTTTCAGTGACGAGGAGGTTTTATGAACGATACTTTTCTGAAGGCGTGCCGTGGCGAAAAAACGGATTATACCCCTGTATGGCTCATGAGGCAGGCCGGAAGGTACCTTCCCGAATATCAGGCGGTCAGAAGCGGTGTTGATTTTCTCACTCTCTGCAAGACGCCCGAACTCGCTGCAAAGGTCACAAAGCAGCCCGTCGATATTCTCGGTGTGGACGCAGCGATACTCTTCTCCGATATCCTCATCCCCGTTGAGGCCATGGGTATGCACCTTGAATTTTCCGACAAGAAGGGGCCTGTTCTGAACGACCCTGTGCGGACGAAATCAGGAGTGGACCGCCTGACCATTCCCGACACAGAAGATAGCATGTCTTTTGTCCTCGAGGCGATCAGGCTGCTGACGGCTGACCTCCAGGTGCCCCTTATCGGTTTCTCCGGCGCTCCCTTTACCCTCGCCACCTATATGATTGAAGGCGGCAGCACAAGAAACTTTGTAAACACCAAGAAGATGATGTTTCAGAACCCCGGTCTTTTCGATCTCTTTATGGATAAGATAACCCTGACCGTCATATCTTACCTTGCTTCTCAGGTAAGGGCCGGGGCCCATGCTGTCCAGCTCTTCGACTCCTGGGCAGGCGTCCTCACCCCGGAAGACTACAGAACCTTCGCCCTTCCCTCTGTAAAGAAGGCCGTCTCCGAAATCAGAAAAGAGGGCGTCCCGGTAATATACTTCGTGAATGACTGCGCCGGACTCCTGAAGGATGTCAGGAAATGCGGCGCCGACGTGATAGGCGTTGACTGGAGGGTTGACCTCCATGATGCCGTCAAGAAGCTCGGCAAAAAATGTATTGTTCAGGGCAATCTCGATCCCTGCGCCCTCTTTCTTCCGCAGGAGAAGATCGATGACAGGGTCAAAGATATTCTCTGGAAGGGGGAATTCGCGAGGGGCCACATCTTCAACCTCGGCCACGGGATCCTGCCGGAGACGCCGGTCGACAATGCGAGGGCGATGGTCGATGCTGTTCACAAATACAGTGAAAGGTAACATGACTTTCTTTCTTCGGTACCCTATGGCAAGAGGTTGGTAAGATAGAAACGACCGGCGTAATTCTCCTCAACCTTGGAGGTCCCGATTCCCTCGAGGCCATAAGGCCCTTCCTCTACAATCTCTTCTCCGACCGAAAGATCATCAGACTTGGGCCACCGTTCCTCCAAAAACCGATTGCCTGGCTCATAGCAAGCCTCCGCTCAAAGAAGACCAAAGAGATGTATCGGCATATCGGCGGCCGATCACCGATCCTCGCAATCACGTCGGGCCAGGCAGAGGCCCTTGAAGAAGCGCTGAACGGACCGGGCGTCAGGGGCAAGCGGCTCAAGGTCTCCGTCGGCATGCGTTACTGGCATCCATCCATAGAAGAAGCCGTAAGAAGAATGTATGACGGCGGCATACGGCGGGCCCTTGCCCTCAGTCTCTATCCCCACTACTCCCTTGCCACATCAGGATCTTCCCTCTCCGTATTTACCGAGACCGCAAAGAAATACGGCATGGAAAGTTCTGCGATTTCATCCTGGCCCGAGCACCCCCTATACATCGATGCTCTCGCCGACGTCATCAGAAAGGGCATGGCAGCCTTTGGACATGAGGGGGTGGAGGTGCTCTTCAGCGCCCACAGCCTGCCGCTCAGTATCATAGAAGCCGGAGACCCCTATGTCAAACATATTACCGGCACCATTGACGAAGTGGTGAAGAAGACCGGCATCCGGTGGCATCTCTCCTATCAGAGCAAGAGCGGTCCTGTTGCATGGCTCAGCCCCTCCACGGAGGAAAAGATCCGTGAACTCGCACAGAAGGGCGTCAGAGACCTCCTCGTTGTGCCGATTAGCTTTGTATCGGACCATATAGAAACACTCTACGAAATTGATATATTATACAAGGGACTCGGAGAGAGACTCGGAATGAAGCTTGTCAGGGCGGAATCATTAAACACCCATCCCCTCTTCATCAACGCTCTGAAAGACCTGGTCCTGAAACGTCTCGACGAACTGCGTTGGTAACACTATCACCGGCGCCCGGGAGGAATGACTCGCCGGGCAGGAAAGGAGCATACCTTGAAGGATGAGGAGATCATCGAAGTGCTGAAGAAAGAGAACGAGGAATTCAGAAAGCTGGATGAGGAGCACAAAAATCTCAAGGTTACCCTTGCGGAGATCGACAAGAAAGTCTATCTCACCACTGAAGAGGACCTGGAGAGGAAAAAGATCCAGAAGCTAAAACTCATGAAAAAGGACCGCATGGCCGAGATGATCCGGGAGTACAAGAAGAGCCATACGGTATAGAACGGTTGAAGGATGACGTATGCGGGATGAAAGATAGGATTTCCTTGACATTCATCCTTCGACCCTCATAATTCATAATTTCTGATAAAGGGGGTACTTTTGCTGTGAGGAGCAAACTGATCAAGGAAGGTCTGGAGCGGGTTCCCCACAGGGCGCTGCTCTATGCAACAGGCATTCCGAAGACCGAGATGAATAAACCCTTCATCGGTGTTGCCACGAGTTTCACAGACATCATTCCCGGCCACACCGGAATGAGAGACCTCGAACGCTTCATAGAAAAGGGGGTGCATACCGGAGGGGGCTACCCCTTCTTCTTCGGTATCCCCGGTATCTGCGACGGCATAGCCATGGGCCACTCGGGGATGCACTATTCCCTGGCGTCACGGGAGCTCATCGCTGATATGGTCGAGACCGTAGCCCAGGCCCACCAGCTTGATGGGCTCGTCCTTCTCACAAACTGCGATAAGATAACGCCTGGCATGCTCATGGCTGCGGCAAGAATCAATATCCCTTCCATTGTCGTGACCGCTGGTCCCATGCTTTCCGGCCACTACAGAGGCAGGAGACTCAATCTCACGAGTGATACCTTTGAAGCCGTCGGTAAATACAAAAAGGGACTCATTGAGGATGAGGAACTCAGGGCCCTCGAGATGTGCGCCTGCCCGGGCGCCGGCTCATGCCAGGGTATGTACACCGCAAATACGATGGCCTGCATTACCGAGGCCCTCGGAATGAGCCTGCCGAAATGTGCGACGGAACTCGCCGTCTCAGCGGCCAAGCGGAGGATTGCCTTTGAAAGCGGGAGGCGGATTGTGGAGGCAGTCAAAAAAAATCTGACTCCGAGAAAGATACTTACGAGGAAGGCCTTTGAGAACGCCGTTATGGTCGATCTTGCCCTCGGCGGATCGACAAATACGACGCTCCATATTCCCGCTATCGCCCACGAGGCTCAGATCGATCTGCCCCTCGAGGTCTTCGACACCATGAGCAGGAAGACTCCCCATATTGCAAACATGATTCCGGGCGGAGAGCATTACATGGAAGACCTGGACCATGCTGGCGGCATCCCCGCTGTCTTGAAGAGGCTCAGGGACAGTCTTCACGACACGGTTACCGTGAGCGGACGAAGCTTATTTGAGATTGCAGACTCTGCAATGATCTTCGATGAGGACGTCATCAGACCCCTTCACAGGGCATACCACAGGGAAGGCGGCATCGCGATCCTCAGGGGGAACCTTGCACCCGACGGCGCAGTTGTCAAACAGACAGCTGTTTCAAAGAAGATGATGAGGTTTGAGGGCGGGGCAAGGGTGTATGACTCTGAGGAGGCCGGGATGAAGGCCATCCTGAAGGGAGATATTGGAGCGGGCGATGTTGTCGTGATCCGCTATGAGGGGCCGAAGGGAGGGCCGGGCATGAGAGAGATGCTCTCCCCCACCGCAACGATAGCCGGTATGGGACTTGCGGAATCTGTCGCGCTCATTACTGACGGAAGGTTCTCCGGCGGCACACGGGGACCTTGCATAGGACATATATCTCCCGAGGCTATGGAAGGCGGACCAATTGCGGTGATTCGGGACAACGACAGGATCAGGATCGACATCCCGAAGAGGAGGGTCGATCTTCTCGTGTCCAACGACGAGATCAAAAAAAGGCTTTCCCAGTGGAAGCCGCCGAAGCCGAAGATAACAAAAGGCTACCTTTCCCGGTATGCGAGGATGGTGAGTTCTGCGGGAAAGGGAGCGATCATGGAATAGTCCCCCTGAGTCATTGATTTCTCCCGCTTTTTTTTGCATTTGCACAGACCGTTTTGTTAGAATGGTAAACGGTAAAACGTTATAAGGAGTGATGGGTCTATGAAAATCTCTGGTGCTGAGATCATTCTCGAATCTCTGAAAAGGGAGGGAGCGCGGCATATCTTCGGATACCCCGGCGGTGTCGTGCTGAACATCTTCGACCTCCTCTACGATAACAAGGACATCCAGCTGATATTGACGAGGCATGAGCAGGGAGCGATTCACGCTGCTGACGGTTATGCGAGGGCTACGGGAAAGGCCGGCGTCGCTCTTGTGACCTCAGGCCCTGGAGCGACCAATACGGTCACCGGCATTGCCACGGCCTCTATGGATTCAATCCCTCTCGTCGTCCTTTCCGGACAGGTGCCGACCATGCTCATCGGCAATGACGCCTTTCAGGAGGCAGACATCGTGGGGATTACGAGGCCCTGCACAAAGTACAACTATCTCGTCAAGGACGTAAAGGAGCTCTCGAAGATCATACGGGAGGCCTTTCACATAGCTATGACGGGAAGGCCCGGGCCCGTGCTCATAGACCTCCCCAAAGACGTGACTGCGGCAAAGACGGAATTCACCTGGCCCATTATAGACATCAAGAGCTATAAACCGACGTACGAGGGAAATAAGTACATGATAACCCAGGCTGCCCATCTCATCGCTAAGGCCAGGAAGCCCGTGATCGTCGCAGGCGGAGGCGTCATCAGCTCCGGAGCTTCAAACGAGCTGAGAGATCTGGCTGAATATACGAATACCCCTGTCACCATGACCCTCATGGGCCTCGGAGGTTTTCCCGGAACCCACAAGCTCTCCCTCGGTATGCTCGGTATGCACGGGACCTATTATGCAAACAAGGCCGTCCAGGATTCCGATCTCCTCATCGCCATTGGTATGCGCTTTGACGACAGAGTCACCGGAAAGATCGATGCCTTTGCCCCGCACGCAAAGATCATCCATATCGACATAGACCCAACATCCATCAGGAAAAACGTCAGGGTCGACGCCCCGATCGTCGGAGACGTAAAGCGGGTGCTCCTCGTCCTGAATAAGGTATTAAAGGAAGACCTTCAGGAACAGTGGGAAGAGGTGAGAAAGGCCTGGCTCAAACAGATCAAGGCATGGCAGGCCGAGAGACCCCTGACCTACACCTGGAGCGACGACGTGATAAAGCCCCAGTTCGTCGTCGAAAAGATCTACGAGCTCACAAAGGGCGATGCCATCATCTGCACAGAGGTAGGACAGAACCAGATGTGGGCCGCCCAGTTTTACCGGTATGACAGGCCGAGGACATGGCTCTCCTCAGGAGGTCTCGGAACCATGGGTTACGGGTTTCCAGCGGCGATCGGAGCTCAACTCGCCTTCCCGAACAAACTCGTCATCGATATTGCCGGTGACGGCAGCATACAGATGAACATACAGGAACTTGCGACAGCCATCATTAACAAACTTCCGGTAAAGGTCGCCATCCTCAACAACCGCTACCTCGGAATGGTCAGGCAGTGGCAGGAACTCTTCTACGACGAGAGATACTCATACAGCCATCTCGATGTCACTCCGAATTTTGTCGAAGTCGCCCATGCTTATGGCGCCGTCGGTCTTCGCGCAACGAAGCCCTCTGAAGTCGTGCCGGTCCTGAAAGAGGCCTTCAAGATAAAGAAACCGGTATTCATGGACTTTGTGATCGACTGGAAAGAGAAGGTATACCCCATGGTGCCTGCAGGAGCTGCGATAGACCAGATGCTCTTTGAAGAGCCTGAGAAGAAGCAGGAGAAGAAGCTCAAGGCGGTGAAATAAGGAGGAGATATGCGGCATACCATCTCTGTTCTTGTCGAAAATAAATTCGGTGTTCTTTCGAGGATCTCGGGACTCTTCAGCGGACGGGGCTATAACATCGAGAGCCTCTCGGTAGGCGAGACCGTGGACCCGCAGGTCTCGATCATGACCATCGTCACCACAGGCGACGACCAGATCATCGAGCAGATCACAAAGCAGCTCAACAAGCTCATCGATGTTATCAAAGTCACGGATATGACAGAGCTTGAGCATGTGGAACGCGAGATGGTTCTCGTCAAGGTCTCTCCGCGGCAGGAGGACAAGACGGAGGTCCTGAACATCGCCCAAATCTTCCGGGGTAGGATCGTTGACTCAAGCCAGAAGACCTATACCATCGAGATCACCGGTGAAGAGAAAAAGATTGAAGCCTTTATCGAATTGATGAAGCCCATGGGCATCAAGGAGTTTGTGAGAACGGGAAAAGTGGCCATATCGAGGGAAGGCATAAAGAAGAGATGAGACAAGCCGAAGGCTGAAAGTGCGGATGATTCAGCAATCATGATCGACCTTAAGAAGATCCCCTTTTTTGACACCCTCACCGACGCCGATTTCAAAGAGATCGTTCCCTATTTCTCAGCGGCGTCCTTCCGCAAGAGGGATGTGATTTTTTCCGAGGGAGACCTTCCTGACTGGCTCTATATCGTCCTTGGCGGGAAGATCAAGATTACCAAGGTCTCCATGGAGGGCAAGGAGATCATCCTCGAGGTGATACAGCCGAATGATTTCTTCGGCGGTGTCGCAGTCCTCAAAGGCTTCCCCTATCCTGCAAATGCCATAGCCATGGAAGACTCGAAGGTCCTGAAGATCTCCAGGTCCAATCTCCTGAAGGTCCTCGACAGGTTCCCGAACCTCATGTACCGTATGGCGCTCCAGTTGGGGGAGCGGATGAAAGGTTCCCATGAATCCCTGAAGAATATCGCCCTTGAACGCGTCGAATCAAGAATCGCATCTCTCCTTCTCAAACTGGCGGACAAGACAGGTCAGAAACTCGAGGCCGGCCTCCTCATCGATATGAAACTGACGAAGCAGGATATCGCAGAGATGGTCGGTACCACGATCGAGACATCCATACGAACCATGTCAAAGTTCAAGAAATCGGGTATCCTTTCCGAGAAGGAAGGAAAGATCGTTATCAAGAATATCGAGAAGCTGAGGTCTTTGTAAAGCCTCCCATTTGTCAATGAGGGAGGCCTGTCATTTTTCGTCAGTCCTCTAAAACATCACGCCTCCCTATCGTCAAGGTGGATCTTCTTTGGATGCCGAACTTCTGATAGACTTTCTTTAGAGATATACGGTGTTGAAGGAGACCGATATTTTTCATGCATAAAGTCAGGGACATGCTCTGGACGTGGCTGATGCCGGATCTGCCGGAAAGCACTGGCAGAGAGGAATGGATACGGCACGGCGGCAAATGGATCATCTTCGACCGAAAAGAGAGGATCATCAACATTGCCGAGAGGCTGGCGCCCTTCATAGACACAGGAAAGATCAAGAGTGCCAAGTACTGGAATGAGGATCCCAGTGCCATATGCGTCTATTCCTTCGACAGGGACAGGGAAGAAATTTGGGACATTCTCAAGGGGCTTGGGGCCGGAGAGAGCAGGGTTTGGGAGTACGACTACGCCTGGAACAAGAACCTCAAGAAACCCCTTGAGTTCGCCTATTCGTGGCTTTCGAAGTTCAGGACAATCCTGCAGAGTTATGGAATAGCCGGGACGTTGCGATTGATCAGAGAGGTGCTGGGACCGAGACAGACCCGATGAAGGTCTGAAACGTGGAAACGCGGGAAAAGATTGGAAATCCCAAGTCGTTTTCCCCGGTTATCCTCTCCCCCCTCACCCGAAGAGCCTCGGGAAAAAAGCCGGCACTCTTCTTCTATATGCCCTGTGGTCATCTCCGAACCTTTCCCCCAGCTCTTTATCTTCCAAGGGAATCACGAAGGCGTTGATAACGAGAAGATCGACGAGCGTGATGATCCCGACCGCGATCACCCCGGAAAAGAGAAAAACCCCGAAAAACATCATGGTGTGGGCCAGATAGGTCGGATGCCTGACAACTGAAAAAGGTCCTTTCGTGATAAGCCGCCCTCCAGACCGAGCGCCTATCTCAGGAAGACCCACCAGCCCCCACAGTCCGAGGAGTTTTCCGGTCCAGATGTGCAGTGATGTCCCAAGGCATAATAAGAGAGCGCCGGCAACACGGAGGGTGTCGGGAAAAGAGACTTTGGCCTTTAGCAGGAAATACCTCTGACAGTACAGAAAATACGCAAGGGGTAGCCAAGTAATGAGTGGCATCAAATAGGTCAGGAAACCGAGTCTCCTGAAGATACCTGTTGCACAGTGCACCGGAATCCAGAAAAGAGGAACAACAGGCCAGACGATGATTGCGGCAAGAGCGAGACTGTCAGTGTTCATCGCATCGATGTCCGTTGCGGTCCTCGCCACGTCTGAAGATACCATCACCCGCCGCCCCCGTCACACAGAGAGATCCGTCACGTTTAAACGAGATCAATGAGGAAGCTCCTGCTTATGCCTTTGAAGCCATCTCTCCATCACTCGTATCTCGGCTTGTTGTTCCTCTGATATCTTTTTCGTTCCGTTGTCTCGCTCCGTTCCAGCCATAGATTTGATCGTACAAGTAGCTTACCACATATTGGGCGATTTCTAGGAATGGGAAGAGAAAAAAGGATGATGATTTATAATGCATTTCGATTAAGGGCACCCTTTCTCTTGACACCCGAGGCCTTATAAGTGTTAAACCCGAGTTTCGCCAATAGCAGGACAGAAAAGAGATAATAGCATGTAATGAAGGCGAATTTTGGGCGTGCTCTGCTCCTGCCTATTGCTGCTGAAGGTCGAGACCGAGTTGCTTCAGTAGCACAG